>ERZ778021.196-NODE-196-length-132617-cov-9.103031_pt1 | contig 132617 bp, 85 predicted proteins | sample MGYA00375751_ERZ778021 | MGnify/ENA primary metagenome ERZ778021 (study PRJEB29350, sample SAMN05389814) | bioreactor metagenome | isolation source: Thiocyanate stock bioreactor | place: South Africa: University of Cape Town | collected 2013-08-29 ... | reverse complement strand
TGTATTTTTGCCGTGTATTTGGGTGATAATGACGGTTTTTAGACGGACTGCCGTTCGCTATCAAAATTTTCATTTTTTCTATTAGATCATACAGATAATGAATATGTTTACGACTTAATATCTAAAAATTTCAGAAGGTTTTTCAGAAGAAATATATTACAATACGACTATCAGAAATTTCCTGTAGGTTTTATTGGTACTATGGCTGAAAGTTACAAAACAATTCTGCATGATGTTGCCAACGAATTTGAAGTTACAATAGCTAAAATTACTGAATCGCCCATGAAAGGTTTGATAGATTACTACTATCCAAAATTGATATAAAAATAAAAAATCTATCAGCGTTAAAATAAAAAAATCAACAAAAACTAATACGAAAATTTATGAAACAATTATTTTTAGGTGCATTAATATGCTTTTGCACAACCGCATCTTATTCTCAGGGAATAAAGATAACAAGTACTGAAACACTTAATTTACCAAAAAGCGAATCAGCATATAGTCCGGTTATCAGTCCTGCCGGCGATTATATTCTAATTACAGGAAATGATTTGAAAGGTCTGAGTAAGTACGACCTTGCAAGCAAGCAACTTTCAACGATAACGACCGATAAAGGAGCGGGATTCGATGTGCAGATTTCAGAAGACGGCAGTTTAATAGCATTCAGAAGTCAGATTTATAAAAACCGCCTCAAATATACCACATTAAAAGCAATAGACTTGAAAACAGGCAAACAGCAGGATATCATAAAAGACAGTCGGGATATAGAAAAATATATTATCAAAGACGGAACTGTTTTAGCGGTTGAGAAGGGTGTTGTAAAATCTAAAAGGATTACAGGCAAGCAACTTACAAAAACACCTAATATCAGCAGTATACGTCAGGGACAATTATATTTGAACAAAAACAAACAAGCTGATAATATATCGCCGGCAGGTAAACAGTATAATTATTTATGGACAAGCATTTCACCTGATGGTGCAAAAATGTTATATTATGTAATTGAATTAGGAAAAGCATTTGTCAGCAATATTGACGGAACAAATGCAGTTTCATTAGGCACGTTACGAACTCCCAAATGGGCTGGGAATAACTGGGTAGTAGGTATGGAGGATTATGACGATGGAGTTACAATTACATCTTCAAAAATCGTAATCATCTCATCAACAGGCAAAAACAGAACTGATTTAACCGATAAATCAGTTATCGCAACAAATCCATCATCAAGCATAGATGGTAAAAAAATAGTATACAACACGAATGACGGGAGAATACATTTGATAACAATTGAGTTTTAAGTCAACAGTCAAAGGTCAATTGTCTATAGACCATAGACATTAGACCATAGACATTAGACCATAGACATTAGACCATAGACATTATAAACATAATCACAAAAATGAAAACACATATTATAAAATCAACAGGCTTTCTTTGGTTGGCATTATTCGTTTTTTTGAATATTTATGCTGATAATACATTAAACCAAGCAAGAGTATATATAAACCCAGGTCACGGCGGTTGGGGATCTAACGACCGCCCATTGGCAACAATCAATTATGCAATCCTCGATACATTGGGGTTTTTCGAAACTAACACCGATCTTGTGAAAGGTTTATCTCTGCGTGATGAATTGACAAATGCAGGAGTAGGATATGTTCGCATGTCACGCACTAAAAATGGAATTGCTCCTCAATCACAAGCCACTTTAAATCAGCATGAAGTGTATGAGGGTAACGGTCAGCTTTCTACCCTATCAGTAATTTGTGCAGATGTCGAGACCAACAATATGGATTATTTCATTTCTATTCATAGCAATGCAGCAACAGAGGGCACTTCAACCAACTATCCATTATTATTATTTCGAGGTACAGATACAGAACCGGGCAATGGTTTAACTCAGGCAAGAAATATGGCAAGAGATGCTTGGAAATACATTGCTAAAAATGGGACCACCTACCATTCGTCATACACAGGAGCAAATGACAATAATACACGTGGAGATATATCATTCTATGGTTCAAGTTCGGAATTCCAGGGATATGTTGGTTATCTTGGTGTACTCAAACATGGATGCGATGGCTATTTGAGTGAAGGATGTTTTCATACATATCAACCTGAACGTCATCGACTTCTGAATGATGATTATTGTAAACAGGAAGGCGTAAGATATTCGAGAGCAATCAGAGCATGGTTTGGCGACAACACCGAAACCAAAGGATATATAATGGGTACAGTAAAAGATAAAAATCAGGCATTAACACATAATCTATATAATTATAAGGTAGGTTCATTCGACCAATACAAACCACTGAATGAAGTAACAGTAACATTACAAGATCTTAATAACAACGTAATTGACACATACACAACAGACAAGGAATACAATGGAATTTATGTGTTTGGAAAATTAAATCCCGGAACATACACATTAGTATATGACATCCCCGGTTATTGGAAAGAAACAGAAGAAATTGAAGTCAAGGCTAACGAAACTTCCTTTATTAATAAATTACTTACAGATTTAGAAAGAGAAGATCCCAATATTGAAGATGAAGTTCTGGTTACAGAAGTGTTAGACTTCCCACATCCGGTTCAAGATGGTGATATAGCAGCAGCAAGTACATATTTATTTGGAAAAACAAAAGAATTTACAATCAGCGCATTAGAAGCGTTAACAGTAAGAAGAGCATTATATAGAAACGATAAATATTATATTCTTGCAGTTGATGCTCAAAAAGCACCTAAGTTATTGGTTATTAATCCCTCGACAGGAGAGTTAATAAAAGAAATGAGCACAAATGGCATATCTACAGAAGGTTATGCAGGCAAAAATCACTTATATAATCTTTCGGATATTGCCTTTACGCAAGACAATGTCTTAATCGGAGTAAATTCGACAGTAGTAGGAAAAGAAGCCAACACATATCAGCTTGGCGATTTCTATGTATACAAATGGCAGGCAACAGACGAACAATCATTAGAAGATGTAGATCCACAAGTATTTTTGACATTGCCGACCAATAGCAGTGCAAGTTTAGCTGCAGCGGGCAACAACAACTCGAACCTTATGGCAAACAGCTTTACGGTATCAGGAACATTAAACAATCTTACAATTATTTTCGATTCACATGCAAGCAATAATTGGAGTGAAGCTTCAAACTGGTCGGTTCGCTATGTAGCATGGAAAGTTGAAAACGGTGTAGTTACAGGTACACAATACAATAACTCAGGATATACAATCGGAACAGGAGTACTTGGAGGATTTGGAGAAGATACGAAAATCACACTCTCTCCTACCGCACCAAACAGATTTATCGTTGATGGTAATAAAATCAGTCCTATTGAATTTGAAATGAACTGGTTAAGTAACGATAATATTCAAATAGGAACCCTATCAGCAGAGATACCACAGACATCAATGGGTGGTAATAGTTTCAGATATACAAATAAGATATACACAGTAGAGCCGGTATGTAGCAAACAAACAGACAACAGCTATAGCTATCAACTTCATCTTTATGATAATACCAACGGAATAGACAATGCAATAAAGATTGGAGAAACTACTGCTGATATAACTAATGAAACAGAACTTTTAAAGATGTTTGCATTTGGTATAGTTGAAAATGCTGATATAAGTCTACATTATCTTGTGGGCAATAAAATAGTGCAATACAGCACGAAGAACCTAACTCAGCAAGAATCATCAGCAAGAGCTTTTGCATATAACCTGTCATCAGAATACGACAGCGAAACAGGCGAATACAACATTAATTATACGCTTAACACAGATGTTAGTGCAGTGATTTTGAGTTTAACGGATATTGTATCTGGTGAGATTGTAAAAACAATCAACTTAGATGATACAGACAAAGGAACACATACAGCAAAAATCATCGCAGAAGACATACCTGAAACAGGCGAATATAACTGGAAGATAGAAGTAAAAGCACCAAATGTAACGCGCTTCACTAAACTATCAGACGATAATATGCTATATAAATACTTTGCACCTAAGGGTATAGCAATAGACAATTCGCCTTTGAGTCCGCATTTCGGTAGAATTTATATCACCAACACATCAGAAGGCACAGTAAGTCCAAGAGCAACAACAACAGGCATATACGTACTGTCGCCAGACGCAACAGACATTACAAGTCAGGGTAACAACGCCTACAATGGCGGAATAGCATGGACAGGAGTAAATGGTGAAGGTCCGCGTAAACTAACAGTAACCTCCGATGGTAGAGTATTTATAGCCGATGCAAGTCATACCAATGCAGGAATATACTATATGAATCCGGAAACCTTTGCCGTTAGTTCATTATTCCCCGGCTCAACAGTTTCAGCAGGCGCAGTTAAGATAGGCAGCACACAAGTATCTGGACAGATAGTAGCCATAGGTTCGAGAGGTAACGGAGAATCAACACAACTATATGTAGTTGACAAATCATATCCTGGTACACAGTCATGGAAAAAAATTGTAAACACATATAATATTGGAACCGGCACCACATGGACAAAAGCACCAAGTTCTACCATTACACCAAGCAGCTACGTTGGCAACGACAACAGCAGTATCATACCTGTATCAACAGGTTATTGGGCAGGACAATACAGAGGAGCAGGCAGCAACACCACAGCAAATCCATGTGTGTTGTATTATAGCGATAGTTTCAAAGAAACAGTCTTCAATACAGCAGAATTTAAGGATAGAAGCGGTGCGACCATCGTATTAGATAAAGCATCTCAAAACGGCGGTTTAGCAGTTGACGAAGTAAGAGGACTGATAGCATTAAGTTATGATGGCGGATTGTATGTGTTCGACTACAAGCTTAACAAAGACGAAGTTCCGGTGGTAAATCCTAAGTTCAAGCACACCTTGGGAGTAGCATCCGTTACATACGACGATTTCGCATTCGATTATGCAGGTAATTTATATGCAGTATCTAATTCAGGTAAGTTTATAAGCGTGTGGTCAATGCCAACCGACAACAATAGCATAACTACACCTGCACAAAGTAAGTACAAACTGAGGAGAGGTGGTTATGTAGGTACAAAACAACCTGATACACAGTCGCGTATATATCCAAATCCAGCTAAGGATTTCATAATCATAGAGCAATCAGAAAACATTGAAAAAGTGCAAATATTTGATTTGAGCGGGAAGATAGTTTTGAATAAAAATAAAGTCGAAAAGACATCCACCACTATCGACATATCTACATTACAAAACGGAGTATATATGATTAAGGTAAATGATGGACGAGGTGTAAGAGTGGTGAAGAATTGAGGGAATTTTGAAATCGTATTCCATTATTATAAATGCGAAGACACCCAAGAGCAGTTTACCTCTACAGAATTGGACGAACTGAATATGGCACAGGTGTATAATCAGTATCGAGATAAATTCAATATTCCGTTTCCCGATGAAATCACCAGAATTCGTGAAAAACATGGTATTCCTGTTACTAAAATATCAACTATTCTGGGATTGGGTGTAAACAGCTACGGACAATATGAAAAAGGAGAAATGCCAAGTATATCCAATGCAAGACTGATACAAATGGCAAACGACCCAAAAAAATTTGTGGAGATGGTGGAATTATGCGATGATTTAGATGAAAGCACTAAAAGTAAATATCTGAATAAAGCGCAAAAAAAGTAATTAGTTACGAGTACGCATTTGATTTACAATTAATTAAAAATTACGAATTGCGAATAATCACCCCACATTCACCACTTCTTTCTGTTAAATTTACTTAATTGTGCGCGCACACAACACAACATCCAAACAAATCATTTATCTTTGTGTGCGCACACATGGTTCAAAGCACAAATAAGTATGAAAGTAAAAATTAGCGACATAGCAAAAAAATCGGGAGTATCTACCGGCACTGTTGATAGAGTGTTGCATAAACGCGGACATGTGTCGCCGGAAAAACTTGAGCTTGTAGAAAAAGCTCTTAAGGAACTGAACTACGAGCCTAACTTACTGGCGAGCTTTCTTGCTTATAAAAAAAGCTATGTTTTTGCTGCTATTGTGCCCTATTTCACTGATGGCAGTTATTGGGAACTTGCATGTAAAGGAATTGTTAAAGCTGCAAACGAGTTGGATAAATTTAAGACTAAAGTTGAATTACACCACTTTAATCAGTATGATATAAACTCTTTCCGTGATGCTGCAAATGCGGTTTTGGAACAGGATTATGATGGTGTGATAATGGCAACTCTGTTTGAAAATCCCATTTTACAATTATCTCAAAAATTAGACGAAAGGGACATACCATATATCTATCTCGATTCTGATATTCCCAACCAAAATAATCTCGCATATTTTGGAAGTGATACTTATGTAAGTGGTAGAATTGCAGGACGTATCTTGTTGACTACCTCATCAAATATGCAAACAATCTTTTTTGCTCATATAAAATTCAAATATGCTGATATTTCTGTGCAAATGCGAAATCGTGAACGCGGAATAATGGATTATTTGAATGACAATGGTTATCAAGGTGTTATAGAGCATATCGAAATTGATCCTGATAATCATCTGGAGGGTTTACAAAAATTGACTCAACTTTTGGAAAACAGTAATTATTCTGTTGGTGGCATTGTTTTGAATTCTCGCTTTTATGAACTTGCAAAGGTTATTCATTTGCTGCCAAAACATCTGAAGGATAAGTTATACTTGATTGGACACGACGCTATCAGCGAAAATATAAAGGCTTTGAAAAATAATGACGTGAGGTTTTTATTGTCTCAGCGAACTGATTTACAGGGCTATGAGGCTGTAAAGGCATTGGGTGATTTCCTTATTTTCAAAGAACAGCCTGAAAAATTGAATTACATGCCGATTGATATTGTTATTTCAGAAAACGTGGATTACTATTATAACACAAACAAATAATCGCAATATAAAATGAAAAAGATTGTAACTTTTGGAGAAATCATGCTTAGATTGGCAACACCCAGATACGACCGTTTTATCCAATCTAAAAGTTTAAATTCTACCTTCGGTGGAGGTGAGGCAAATGTTTCTGTATCTTTAGCTAATTATGGCTTACCTACTGAATTTGTTACACGCTTGCCAAAAAATGATATTGCTGAATGGTGTCTATCTGAATTGCGTAAGTATAATGTTGGCACTCAGCATATTGTAAAAGGAGGCGAACGTGTTGGTATTTATTTTCTCGAAACAGGTGCTGTTGCTCGTGCTTCTAAGGTGGTGTACGACCGCGCTCACTCCAGTATCGCAACTATCGAACCCGGCATGATTAATTGGGATGAAGTGTTTAAAGATGCTCAATGGTTTCATTGGACAGGTATAACCCCTGCTATTTCTCAGGGAGCTGCTGATGTTTGTCTCGAAGCTATAAAAGAAGCAAACAAACGTGGTATTACGGTATCAACCGACTTAAACTATCGCAAGAATTTGTGGAAATATGGTAAAACTGCTTCTGAAGTGATGCCTGCTTTGGTTGAAGGTTGCGATATAATTCTTGGTAATGAGGAAGATGCTGAAAAGGTATTCGGTATTAAACCTGAAGGTTTTGATGTTGCTCATACCGGTGGCGAAGTTGATGCAGCAGAATTTGAGTCAGTTTGTAAACAATTGATGAAAAGATTTCCAAGAGCAAAAAAAGTAATTATCACTCTACGTGGTTCTATCAATGCAAATCATAACACATGGGGTGGCGTTCTTTATTCTGATAAATTGTATGAATCAAAACGTTACGATATTACACATATAGTCGACCGAGTTGGTGGTGGCGATTCATTCATGGGAGGTTTGATTTATGGCTTGATTAGCTATCCAAATGATGATCAGAAGGCTCTTAACTTTGCAGTTGCAGCATCTTGTCTGAAACATACAGTTTATGGCGACTTCAACTTAGTAACTGTTTCGGAAGTAGAGAACTTAATGAAAGGTGACGGCTCCGGACGTGTATATAGATAATACTCCACCGCACCCTAAGCGAAGTCGAACGGTAACAATTTACAATTAATAATAAAAAAATCATGATTAATCAATTTTCATTAAAAGGAAAAGTTGCTCTGGTAACAGGAGCATCTTATGGAATTGGCTTTGCAATGGCTTCAGCTCTTGCAAAAGCAGGAGCTCGTATCGTTTTTAACGATATCAATCAGGAAATAGTTGACAAAGGTATGGCAGCATATAAAGAAGCAAATATTGATGTGAAAGGTTATGTTTGTGATGTAACCGACGAAGATGCTGTAAATGCTATGGTTGCTCAAATTGAGAAGGAAGTTGGCGTTGTTGACATACTTGTAAACAATGCAGGAATTATAAGACGTATTCCTATGCATGAAATGTCGGCTACAGAATTCCGCAAAGTAATCGATATCGACCTAAATGCTCCTTTCATTGTAGCAAAAGCTGTTATCCCTGGTATGCTTAAGAAAGGTCACGGAAAGATTATCAATATCTGTTCAATGATGAGTGAATTAGGACGCGAAACTGTATCGGCTTATGCTGCTGCAAAAGGTGGTTTGAAAATGCTTACTAAAAACATTGCTTCTGAGTATGGCGAATTTAACATTCAGTGTAATGGTATAGGTCCAGGTTATATTGCAACACCACAAACAGCTCCATTGCGCGAAAAACAAGCTGATGGTTCACCACATCCTTTCGACTCTTTCATCATTGCAAAAACTCCTGCAGCTCGCTGGGGAACGCCGGAAGATTTGCAAGGTCCTGCAGTGTTCTTAGCATCTGATGCTTCAAACTTTGTAAACGGTCACATCCTTTACGTTGATGGAGGTATTTTGGCTTATATCGGAAAACAACCTAAATAATCCATCAAATTAAGCTTATGCGTTTTTCGAAAATTCAAACCATACAAGCGATAGAAAACACTGGTATAGTACCGGTGTTTTATCACAAAGATTTAGAAACAGCCAAGCAGGTTGTAAAGGCTTGCTACTTAGGCGGAATTCGTGCATTCGAGTTTACCAACAGAGGTGATTTTGCTCATGAAGTGTTTGGCGAACTGAACAAATGGGCAGCACAAGAATGTCCGGAAATGATTATGGGAGTAGGTTCAATAGTTGATGCCGCAACTGCAGCTTTATATTTGCAATTGGGTGCCAATTTCGTGGTTGGTCCGCTCCTTAATCCCGATGTTTTCAAAGTCTGCAACCGTCGCCAAGTGCCATACATGCCCGGCTGTGGCTCAGTTTCAGAAGTTGGATATGCTCAAGAATTGGGTGCCGATGTAGTGAAGGTATTCCCTGGTGACGTTTTGGGAGCTGCTTTCGTAAAAGGCATCAAAGCTCCAATGCCGTGGACAAAAATTATGGTCACAGGAGGAGTTGCTCCTACAAAAGATAATCTTTCATCATGGTTCTCTGCCGGTGTTACTACAGTTGGAATGGGATCCAACTTGTTTCCAAAGGAAGTGTTAGAAAAGGAAGAATGGTCGAAGATTACTGCCTTATGTGAAAATGCATTGGAAATCGTAAAACAAGTTAGAAAATAATATATGGAAAAAATATTTGGATATATAGTTGGACTCGGGGCTCCTGTAATGATGCCTCTTATTTTCTCGATTTTAGGTATTTCCATTGGTATCAAACCGGGCAGAGCAGTGAAAAGCGGCTTGCTTGTAGGTGTGGGTTTCGTCGGACTTTCTATTGTTACTGCATTGCTTACCAGCAGCTTAGGACCAGCACTAAATGAGGTTGTTACTGTTTATGGATTACAATTGAAAATCTTTGATATGGGATGGCCTGCTGCAGCAAGTATTGCTTATAATACAACCATTGGAGCTTTTGTCATTCCGGTATTGTTGGGTGTAAACTTAATAATGCTTTTTACAAAAACAACTAAAACAGTCAATATCGACTTATGGAATTATTGGCATTTTGCTTTCGTTGGTGCTATAATTTATTTTGCATCAGATAGTATTTGGTGGGGTTTCTTCGGCGCAATTATAGTGTATATCATCACATTGATTATTGCTGACTGGACAGCTCCGATGTTCCATAAATACTATAAAGATTTGGATGGTATTTCTATACCACAGCCTTTTAGTGGAGGTTTTGCTCCAATTGCAATGGTTCTCAACAAAGGTTTAGATATGATTCCGGGTATCAACAAAATCAATATTGATGCTGAAGGAATGAAAAAACGCTTTGGGTTGCTTGGTGAGCCTTTGTTCCTTGGAGTTATAGTAGGTATTGGAATTGGTGTTTTTGCAAAATACAATTTCCAGAAAGTAATGATGTTAGGTGTTCAAATGGGTGCTGTGATGGAATTAATTCCACGTATCACCGGACTTTTCATCGAGGGTTTAAAGCCTATATCGGAGGGCACCAAAGAGCTAATTGCTAAAAAATTCAAAAGAAGCTCAGGTCTGTATATAGGTATGACACCTGCTTTGGTAATTGGTCACCCCAGCACTTTAGTTGTATCTTTATTGCTGATACCTGTAATTATTGTGTTAGCAGTGATTTTACCTAATAATCAGTTCTTGCCTTTGGCATCATTAGCGGGAATGTTTTATCTTTTCCCACATATTTTGCCTTTCACTAAGGGTAATGTTTTCAAGACATTTATCATTGGATTGATTATTTTGGTTGCAGGTTTATATATAACAACTAACTTAGCTCCTGCATTTACAAAGGCTGCTGTAGATGTTTATGCAAAAACAGGTGATACCGCAGTAAAAATACCTGATGGCTTTAATAATGCTGCTGCATTAGACTTTGCTTCCAGTCCATTTTCCTGGGGTGTTTATCATCTAACACATTCTATCAAAGTTGTAGGGCCAGCCATTTTGATTCTTATTACTATGGCACTTATGGTTTGGAATAGAATAACAATAATAAAAGGAATCAAAAGATCAGAAAATAGTATTTCCGAAGAAAAAAACAATAATTAATTAAAAAATAAATTTATGAAACGAATATTAGTTTATTTATTATCGATATTAATCTTTTTAAATATGAATGCTCAAAAAATTAATTACGAAGTTCGCTATGCGACAAATCCAACAGATTTTAAAACTTATAACACTGAACGTCTGAGAAAAGACTTTGTAATTGAAAAAATCTTTGGTGACAATGAAATCAATATGGTTTATACTATGTATGACCGTTTGATAGTAGGTGGTGCAAAACCTGCAGGTAAAAGTTTGCATCTTGAAACAATTGACCCTCTAAAAGCTCCTAACTTCTTACACAGAAGAGAGATTGGTATTATTAACGTAGGTGGTTCGGGTTCAGTGAAAGTTGGAAAAGAAACTTACAAATTAGGTTTTAAAGAAGCCTTATATGTAGGTAGTGGAGATCATGAAGTTTATTTCAGTTCTGATGATGCAAGCAATCCTGCTAAATTCTATTTCAATTCGGCAACAGCTCACACATCTCACCCAACGAAGCTGATTACACAGAAGAATTGTAACATCATTAACGCAGGTTCAATGGCAGAATCTAATGATCGTACAATTTACCAGTTAATTGTAAATCAGACTGTTAAAACCTGTCATTTACAAATGGGCTTAACTGAGTTAAAACCAGGTAGCGTATGGAATACTATGCCTGCACATACTCACGATAGAAGAATGGAAGCTTATTTCTACTTCAATGTACCACAAGGACAAGCAGTTGTACATTTTATGGGACAGCCAACTGAAACGAGAAACCTGTGGATTCACAACGAACAAGCTATCATCTCTCCTGAGTGGTCAATTCACTCCGGTGCAGGTACCAGCAATTATATGTTCATCTGGGGCATGGGTGGTGAAAATCTAGATTATGGTGATATGGATAAAGTTAATCCTACTGAATTGAGATAAATTATTTAGAATAATTTTCTAATAAAAAGAGCTGTTTCGTTTTTGAGGCAGCTCTTTTTTGTATAAAAATATATTTGAAAAATTGTAATCATAAGTTTATCATTTTATTAAAATAACGTGAGTTCTTATTATAATTTTTTGTTCGTTATGTAGTTAACATCCACTGCCTTTCTACATTCAGTTATAAATTTCTTTTGTGATTGGTGCAAGATTATCAAGAGCATCAGCAAGATTCTCAAATTCATAAGTTACAACATTACTTCACCTATTTAATCGTAAATTAACCCGATAATTAACCCAGCAAAAATTATCATTGGAGCAAATTTCAAAAATACGTGTGTTTTTTGCTGAATTTTGAATTTTATTAAACTCAATTGCTTACTCGCATCTTGAATTCGAAATCCAATACAGCTTATATCACGCGAGTAGACGTACTTAGTTGACTTAGAAATAATAATAACATAATAAATGTAACAAAACAATGAAATTCAGTTTATTGCTTGCAATGTTGACATTGGTCAACACAAATACTTTTTCAAGTCCTGATATTGAAAATAGTTCCGCTACCTTAGCCTTGAAGATTCCTGGAAATCCGTCAAAAAGCTATGATTTACAATATGAATCATGTAATGAACCTGTAGGGAGTTATAATTTGGTTTCGTCGGAAAATGATTTACCGGCTATCATATATCAAACCGTAGAAACAAACGAAACAACGAAACTAATAACAACAAAAATTACAGCTACCGGAGATATCTACTTCAATTTTTCTCAAAAGATTCAGAGTGATTTCAGTCACGATGATTGTCAATTTTACATGCCTGGATTCTGGTATAGGCGTAACCTACGTTCACCTAAAGGAGCTCCTTCATTTCACACATCTGATAGCTGGATAGTACGTGAAGACAGGCTAAGTACACCGTTAACCGGAATATATAATGAGACAACAGGGGCATATATTACCGCAACCAGAATTGATGATTTCCAACACGAAGCGTTAACTACCCATAAAGAAGGTGAAGTAATCATTTCGGGAAAAACCTCGTTAGGTTATACCGGATTTGAAAATATAAACGGAAAAGCGTCTTTATCTTTCGGCTATCCTTATCGTGAAGCACCAAAAACATATATTCGTAAATTGACTTTGGCTCCGGAAGTATGTGCTTTCCAACATCTTTCCAAAGGAGAAACTATTACATTAGTATGGGAAATAAAGCAAAATAAAGTAAGCGATTTTTCTGATTTTATAAAACAAGTATGGGAATATTCATATGATTTATATAAGCCTTCTATAGTAAATACTACTTATACGTCTGATAAGATGAAAAGTGTAATAAGTAATTATTTCACGGAAAGTCTTGTTGACAATCATGCTTTGAAATATATGTCAGGTGTACATTTGCATATTGATGATTGTAAAAGTACAGGTATTGCTGAAGTTGGATTTGTAGGTCGTGTACTCCTAAATGCCTTCAATGCAATGGAATACGGTGTGGAGCAGAATCGTCTTGAATTGGTAAGAAACAGTCAGATAATATTCGATAGTTATCTTAAAGATGGATTTACAAACACCGGATTTTTTAGAGAAGTTGTTAATTATAAAAACAATACTGAAGAACATAACCTGAGCATACGTCGTCAGTCAGAAGGATTATATGCCATCTTATATTACCTTCAATATGAGAAAAAACAAGGACGCAAACATCCCGAATGGGAAACAAAAGTAAAAAACATACTAGACCAGATATTAAAATTACAAAAAGAAGACGGCAGTTTTCCCCGTAAATTTAAAGATAATATGAGTATTGTTGACAACAGCGGTGGAAGTACTCCTTCTGCAACTCCGATGTTGGTGCTGGCTTCAGCTTATTTCAAAAACAACAAATACATGGAAGCGGCAAAGAAAACAGCACAATATTTAGATAAAGAAATTATCTCGAAATCAGATTATTTTTCATCTACATTAGATGCAAACTGCGAAGACAAAGAAGCTTCATTTTATGCCTCTACGGCTTTATACCATTTGGCGTTATTCACCAAAGGGAAAGAAAGCATGTATTATAGCGATTTAGCGAAAAAATCGGCTTATTTTTGTTTGTCATGGTATTATACATGGGATGTTCCTTTTGCACAGGGACAAATGCTTGGCGATATAGGACTGAAAACACGTGGATGGGGTAATGTATCTGTTGAGAACAATCATATTGATGTGTTTATTTTTGATTTTGCAACTATACTCGACTGGTTAGCTGATAAATATAAAGAACCACGTTTTACTGAATTCTCAAAAGTAATTAAAACTTCTATGTGCCAACTTCTTCCTTACGAAGGACATTTATGTGGTATTGCCAAAACAGGTTATTATCCGGAAGTTGTTCAGCATACCAACTGGGATTACGGCAAGAACGGAAAAGGTTATTATAATGATATTTTTGCACCAGGCTGGACGGTTGCTTCACTTTGGGAAATGCTCACCCCTCAAAGGATACAACTTTTTTTAAAATAATATGTCATTATAAAATCATGTATATTAATCAATACAAACTATTTACATATTATTAAATATTACTAACAACATTATTAGTGTATTTATTAACCAATTAAAACACAAAAATATCATGGGAGCAAAAAAAATCACAATGTGTTACCTTTATCTTTTAAGTCTTCTTTTCACAAATGGGTTTAAAGCGCAGGAATCCAATATTGTTATTGATGGGAAAGCACGCTTTACCGTGCTTACTCCTACCTTGATTCGAACGGAATATTCAGGTGACGGTATTTTTGAAGATAGGAACAGTTTCAATATTGTTAACCACAATTTACCGGCACCTGCTTATACAACGACGATAAATGACGGCTGGCGCGAAATTGAAACAGAAAAAATTTCACTTCGTTACAAACAAAATTCAGGTGCTTTCAGTACAAATAATCTTATTGCCGACTTAAAAGGAGAAGATGAGCCTATCGTTGCAAAACCATGGAACTTACCTGTTTCGGCTTATACGCAGGAGGCTGAAAGTGCAAGATTATTCGGTGGAGCCGCGAGGGCAAGTAACCATACTGGTTATAGAGGTTCAGGATTTGTTGCCGGTCTAAAAAAAGTCGGAGCCGGAATAGAATGGAATGTAAGAAAATACTGGGAACCTGGCGAGTATATCGTACAGTTGAGATACAGTAATGGAATGGAATCGGATCGTACAATTAGCCTATACGTAGATAATGTAAAAAAAGAACAAATAACATTTGAACAAACAACTGATTGGAAAGAATGGAAAATGGTTCAAACAAAAGTCACATTAGATTTTGCCCCACATAGCTTCAAAATTGTAGGTGATGAGGGAGATAACTACAATATTAACATTGACTGGATTAATATAATACCAGTTGCAAAAATAAATCGTATATGTGAGGCCGAACATGCGATACTTGCAGAAGGCGCAGCGGTAGATACCGAGCATCATGGGTATAGCGGTTCTGGATTCGTTGCGAAATTGACAAAGACAGGACCTAGTATCACATGGGAATTAAACAATGATTCGACTGCCGGTCAGTATGATGTTTCAATCAAATATGCTAATGGTGTTCCCGGTACAGGAGAGCACATTGATCGTACTTTAAGCCTATATGTTAATGGAGTGAAAAGTCAAATTACCTTCGATCGTACAGCAGATTGGAAGACTTGGAATATTTCCAAAAAGACCATCTCATTAAATGCAGGACAAAATATCATACGATTGTCATGCGATGCGGATAATTCGCATCGTGTAAATATCGACTGGATAGCTGTAACTCCTCTTGACACTGAATTACCGGATGAAAATCTCTATAAAGAAAGTAAAAATCTCGGTGCATGGTCACGGGGACTTGACGAAAAGAAAGGAACGATACCTTTGTGGGATGGTATTTTGAGTCGTGAAGGTTGGTATTTGCTGGATGATAGCCATACCGCATTGCATGATGGCGAGGATTGGATTGTCGACAGGCCGGTTCATGCCGGAGGTTATCAAGATGGTTATTTCTTTGGTTATGGAACCGATTTCCAAACAGCATTAAAAGATTTTTATAAAATAACCGGGAATCCCGTGTTACTTCCTAAATGGGCTTTTGGGATTTGGTATTCAATAAACAGTGGAGACTATACCAATGCATATTATTATCAAAATACATTATTACCGAATTTCCGTTCTAATAAAGTCCCTTTGGATGTTTTGGTTGTTGATACTGATTGGCGGTATCCTGAACGTTGGAATAGCTGGGATTGGAATAAAACGTTTTTTCCGGATCCACAAGCTTTCTTCGACTGGACAAAAGAAATGGGATTAGTGATCCCGTTAAACGTTCATCCAACGATTCAAAATAGCGATTCAAGGTTTGCAGTAACAAATGCTACAGCGGAAGGATTAATCACGAATGGAGACAACAGGTATCATTTTGACTTCACGAATAAAAAACATGCGAAAGCTTATTTTGATTTGCACAAACCTTTCGACGATTTGGGAACTCGCTTTTGGTGGTTCGATCAGGCAGAATACCCAAATTCAGCAATTGCCGGTGCCCCCGCAGATACTTGGATAAACAATCTGTATGCTAAAGCCGCGATAGATAGGGGGCTTCGTGGTTTTGCATTTTCACGTGTAGGATCAGGACATATGTATTACGACAATAACAGAGATCCAGGTGAGGCATGGTCTGAACATCGCTACACAGTACATTTTACCGGAGATACATATAACGAATGGAATATGCTTGCTTTTCAATCGGTTTTCACTATTAAGGAAGCAAATATAGGAATTCCATACGTTTCGCACGATATAGGTAGCTATCATGGTAACCATTTAAGCGATGATATGTATATGCGTTGGATACAATTCGGTACTTTCCAACCGATTTTCCGCCTTCATTCAAAACGGGGAGAACGTTTGCCCTGGCAATATCCAAATGTTAAACAACAAGCAGAAGATTTTATCCGCTTGCGTCATGCTTTAGTACCCTACACTTACACGCTGGCTCACGAGTCATCAAGAGGTGGCTTGCCTATAGTAAGAGGGATGTACTTTTATTATCCGGAAGCATCCGAATCTTATACTTACGATAGACAATACTTTTATGGTGAAAAAGTACTTGTATCTCCGATAGTAACCGCAGGACAAACCGCATCGACACAAGTATGGTTTCCCGAAGGAAGATGGACAAACTATTTCACAAATGAAATTGTAATCGGTCCGGCTGTAAAAACCGTATCGGCTAACTATAACACAATGCCTGTATTTGTTAAAGCAGGTGGAATCATTCCATTAGCGCCATACTCCGATAATACCGGTCAAATTGCAGGGGATTCGCTTATTTTAAAAGTTTACGCCGGAGATGAAGGATCATTTACTTTGTATGAAGATGAAGGCGAAAACCTGAATTACCAGGCAGGTAAATATGCATTGACTACAATTGAATATAAAGAGCAAGAGAAGAAATTATCCATCAAAGCTCAGCAAGGTAGTTATATTGGAGCACCTGAGAGACGCTCATACAATATTGAGTTTTATAACGCCGTTGTTCCGGAAAAAATCTTCGTAAACGGAATAGAGCTGAATAACGTAATAACAGATTCAACCGAAGGATGGCAGGTTAGTAATAATGTGATTTACATTCATTTAAACAAACGTACAGTTGTAGAAGATATTGATATTATCTTCGGTGGAGTTTCGGCTATTTTGCCTATTGAACATCTAAATAAGGGTATTAAGATATTTCCTAATCCTGCAACAAATCTATTTACCCTTGAACTGAATAATATAGATAAAGAATCTCTCGTCAGCATTTATAATTACAAAGGGGAAAAAGTATTTAATAAACTGATTACTAACAGTAAAGAAATGACAATTAACACACAGACATTCAGTAAAGGAGTCTACCTTGTGAAGATCGATGACGGAAGTTATAAGTACACTGAAAAATTTATCATTAAATAATATATTGTCGTATCTCCCTAAAATCAATGAAACTAAATTTTAGAATTGATATGAAAAATTTAGAAATTTATTATGTAAATTCGATTTGGTAAAGTTTTTTGACTATATTTGTGCAAACTATTTCGATGATTTACATGACTTATAGTAATAATTTAAAAATTATTTGATTAGAAATGAAATGTCATAAAGAAAAAGTAAAAGTAAACAGATTCTCTAAATTAAGGTTATGGATAATATTTTTATTCTCTATAGGAATCTTATATTTTGTTAGTTGTAAAAAACAAGAAATTAATCATATCCCTAATTCTTTACGTGCTCCGGCTTATCCTCTTATCACAATTGATCCTTATACTAATGGTTGGTTGTTTGGAGATACGTTATATAAACAACAAGTTTGTCACAACACAGGACGAAAGTTTCCATTACTTGGTGTGATACGTGTTGATGGTGAAAATTTCAGATTCATGGGAGTTGGAAAACACACCGAGTTTGTAGTTGTCACCTCAGGACAAGGGATTTGGAAAGGAAAATACATTCTTTCTAAACCAGAAGGCAATTGGATAGAGATGGATTATAACGACAGCACATGGACAACAGGAGAGGGTGCTTTCGGATATTCTGATCACAATAATATGCCAAGATCTATAATACGAACTTCGTGGCAAAGCGAACACATCTGGATTAGAAGAGAGTTTGTATTAGACGAGGATTTGACAGGAAAGGATATTTATATGGAATACTCGAATGATGATGATGCGGAAATATACATTAATGGAGTTAATGTGATTAGTACAGGACCTGTGGTGAGAAAGAACGAAAGGATGAGGTTGCCTGATGAAGCTGTTCGTTCCCTTCGTAAAGGTAGAAATATTATAGCAGCACACTGTACGAATAGAATTAGAAATGCTATAATCGATTTTGGATTAAGCTATGAACAACCTGCTTCTACACTCTTTGAGCAAACAGCAATTCAGAAATCTGTTGATGTTCAGCCAACACAGACCATCTATACCTTTACTTGTGGTCCTGTTGATTTAAAACTGACATTTACAGCTCCTCTGCTAATGGATGATTTAGAGTTATTATCTCGTCCTGTAAATTATATTTCGTATGAAGTTGTACCAAATGATTCTAAAACACATAAAGTAGAATTGTATTTTGAAGCAGGCAATGAATGGGCAACAAGTTATGATTGTCAGGAAACTGCAAGCGAGACTCTTGAGATAGGAAATCTTGCCTTTCTGAAAACAGGCACCACCATGCAGAACATATTGGGGAGAAATGGTGGATATTATATAGACTGGGGACATTTTTATCTTGTAGCAAAGAAAAACGGGGTTCACATGGCTTTTGGAGATCACAATGAAATGAGAACTTCTTTTTGTTCTGATGGCATTGTAAAAGAAACAATAAGCACACCTTCTGATAAAAAACGAAGTCGTATTGCACTCAGCCGATCGCTTGGTAGAGTGAATAAGACTACGAATGGTTTTATCATGCTTGGGTATGACGATATCTATTCAGCACAATATTTCGGAGAAAATCTTCGTCCTTATTGGAATCGTCATGGAAATAAAGATATATCTCAGATATTCATTCAGGCAGAAAATCAATATAAGAAAATCAAAAAACTATGTGATGAATTTGATGTTGAAATGATGAGCCATGCATATAGTTGTGGGGGAAAAGAATATGCAGAGCTTTGTGCTTTAGCCTACAGACAAACCTTATCTTCTCATAAATTACTCTCAACTCCTGATAATGAATTATTATTTCTATCAAAATCTCTTTCTAAAACAGCTGTTGTTGATGTTACATATCCGTCTGCTCCCCTATTCTTATTATATAATGTTGATTTGCTAAAAGGTATGTTAAATCCTATTTTCTATTATGTAGAAAGTGGTAATTGGGATTATTTATTTGCACCTCATGATATTGGAGAATATCCTCATGCAAACGGACAAATACCTTCTGACTTTTTCCTTCTTCCGGTAGAGGAATCGGGAAACATGCTGATACTCACAGCAGCCATTGCGACAATGGAAGGTAATGCTGTATACGCAGAGAAACATTGGGATGTGCTGTCGCAATGGGCAGATTATCTCTTACACGAAGGGTTTGATCCTGGAAATCAGATGAACACGGATGTTTTTACAGGATTATCTGCACACAATACCAACTTATCGATTAAAGCAATATTGGGAATTGCTTCTTATGCACGCCTGGCCGATATGCTTGACAAAAATGGTATTGCAGAGAAGTATTCTGAAGAAGCACGTCTACAAGCTTTAAAATGGACAAAACTTGCCGACGACGGAGATCATTACCGTTTTGCTTTCAATCAACCAGATACATGGAGTCAAAAATACAATCTGGCTTGGGACAAAATCATGAAAATTGATGTATTTCCACACGAAGTACGAGAAAAAGAAGTTGCATATTATTTAACGAAGCAAAACAAATACGGATTGCCTTTAGATAGTCGACATTCATATACAAAAGCAGATTGGGTTGTATGGACAGCAACCTTATCTCCTAACATTGAAACTTTTCAGCAATTTATTTCTCCTCTTTACCGGGTTGTTAATGAAACACCAGCAAGAGTACCTATGGCTGACTGGTATTGGACAAATAACGCCGAAAGTCTTGGATTTCAAGGACGCCCTGTTGTAGGAGGATATTTTATAAAAATGATGGAAGATAAATTAATAAATAAGTAGATCCAAATTAAATATTGGATTTACACTGAATTTTATGTTGATGAAAAAGAATGTAATAACCATAATAATTCTGATATTTTATTATTTTAATGTGTTTCCACAAAAACACATTAATGGACTTTTATTTTCATCTAGAACAGAGAGAATTAGCGATAGGACATCTTTAATTTTATTTGACGATAAGGCTTTGATGATGAAAGATGCATTCCGGATCGATTTCGATCTTACTATATGGGATATAAAGCAATTTGGTTATATACTTCGTGTAATAAATGAAACTAAGCAAGAAATCAACTTTGCATTCGTAAATTTTTATGGTGAAGACAAAATTTATCTGGATTTCCATAGTCCTATTACCCACAAATCGGTTCAGATTCCTATCACAAAACAAGATATCGAGGAAAAACGCTGGCTACCTATCAGCATCATATTTGATCTAAAATCTGACCGCGCAGAAGTTATATCTAAAGATTTTTCATATTCCTGCGAACCAATCGGACTAAAAGATCCTTCATCTATAAAACTTGCATTTGGACTATATGGACTAAATTTAGATGTACCGGAAATGGCAATTCGCAATATTCATATCGAAGAGATTGGAGGAAAAAAATATAATATACCATTGAATGAAATTAATGGTGAAAAAGTACGAGACGATAAGGGTCGTGTAAAGGGAATTGTTAAGAATCCAAGATGGCTTGCCAACAGACATTTTTACTGGCAGGAAAAAGCAAGATTCAAATCTGATCCAATGACAGGAATAAGTTACGATGAAGATAAGAATCAGGTCATTGTTGTTGATAAGAATTCTATATACACTTACTCAATGAGATATAATAATAAAAGATTATACATTTCAGATGATCTCCTTCCTAACGTGAATTCAGGCGAAACCTTTTATGATGAAGAAAATGAAATATTATATATTTACAATTTAAACCAGGAAACACAGGATAAACCTACTATGGCTATTGTTAACATGAAAAATTATTCAACAGAATACGGATATGCAAGAATAGGTACTGAACTTCATCATCACAATGCTTTTGTAGGAGATACAAAAAAAAATCTCTATATTTTTGGAGGGTATGGGAATCATTCGTACTCAAATAAAATATTAAAATACGATTATAAACAAGATAATTGGGATTACGTGGAATTTACAGGAGATGAAATCTATCCACGTTATTTTTCAGCTTTAGGACAAGGCGTATTGCCGTCTCAAATATTAATCATGGGTGGAATCGGAAATGAATCAGGAAAGCAGGAACACGGTGGAAGGCACTTATATGATCTGTTTTTATTGGATATGGAAGCAAAACAGATAACGAAAATATGGGAAATAAAAGATATCCAGTCAGGATTTGTTCCTTGCAGCAACATAATACTTGATGATGATAAAACACATTTTTACACTTTATGCTATCCCCAATATCAGTTTAATTCAACATTACAGCTATATAAATTTAATATTATTGATGGCAGCTACGAAATAGTCAGTGATTCAATTCATATTAATGCTGAACAGATTGAAACTTCTGTATATTTATTTTATAATAATTTAATGCAGGAGTTCTATGCTGTTATTAGGGAAAACACTGAAAATAAGTATGCAGAGATACGAATGTATTCTCTTTTGTCGCCACCTATATCATTTTCAGAATTGAGGTCAGAAAGTAAGTTCTCTTTTTATTGGTTATTATTGTTCTCTCTGATTCTTATTCCGGTTGTTCTGTTTTTAAAGAAGAAAAAACAGGATTGGAATATCCCTACTCTACATAGAAACAGTCAGGACAAGCAAGGAATTCAAACTAAGCAAGAAAAGGATAGAAAAAACTCTGTATTCGTCTTTGGTGATTTTACTGTATATGATAAAAATGGTCGTGACATAAGTTACCGATTCAGTCCTAAATTAAGATCCTTGTTTGCTCTAATACTTTTTTACAGTGTTGATAAAGAAGGAATCTCAACGGATATGCTGACCTCGGAATTATGGATGGATAAAGATACTAACAGCGCGAAAAACACACGGGGTGTGACTATTAATAGATTACGCAGTATACTTACTGATATGTACGGTATTACTTTATTTTATCAAAATTCTAAATGGTATTTTTCGTTTGACACATCTTTTTATTGCGATTATATCAAATATAAAGAAACCATCAATAATATAAAAAATAAAGGTACAGATGAAAATGAAAACATACTCAAGCTTTTTGATATTTTAAAGCGTGGAGCTTTATTTCCAAATTTACAGGAAAATTGGATTGATGCTCATAAGCACGAATATGAAAACGAAGTAGAGAAAATACTCTGGGATTACATACTCAAGTTGCATGAAAATAAGAACTACAAAGAATTAATAAAGTATACAGATTTATATTTCATTATAGATCCTTTAAACGAAGATGCTCTCAAATTATACGTACATGCTTTACAAAAATTAGGTAAGAAAGATCAGTCCATTTTATTGAATAACAAGTTTATTTCAAATTATACAAAGTCAATGGGAGAAAAGCCAGACTTAACTTAACTTTTACGTTACAACAATTTAAACACACTAAAATGACTCTGTAATTTTAGTAAAGAATATCTATCAATTAATACTTTTTATTCATCTGTTAACCCACATTTAACCCAAATTGTAATATGCTTCACCTTATGTTTGACTTGTGAAAATTATGCTTTTGCCGGACATACGGATTATGGCGAAGCCAATTTGAAAGAAATGGCGGTTTACGTTACTATCGCCGAAAACGACTCGCTTAAATTAGGTGTCCGCACAAGCAATAAACAATCTAACGGTACTATGAGAGTACAGCAGTCGCCAATGTTTAGAATCGATTATTTCCGCTTAACTAAATTGGATCCGGCTAAAGCCGGTGATGCGGATCTTGCCAATATTACTTTAAGCTCCGGAAGTTTGAATTTTTCGCCGGAAACTACTACTTATACCGTTAAGTTGCCGGCAGGAACAGAAACGGTAACTGCTATTGCCACTGCCAATTTACAAGACGTAACTGTTACCGGAGCGGGAACTGTCGATGTAAGTTCAGGATCCGGTATTTCAACCATAACAGTTACTGCGCTCGATGGTATTACTACAAAAACATATACCATTAATTATACGGTAGATTCCAAAACCGGTGTTAATGAAGTAAGCACAAAATGCACGTACTTTGTACGCGATCGGAAATTGACGGTAGAAGGAACGGATGCTTATGTAGTTTATGACCTTAATGGGATAAAAATAGCAGATGTCAAATCCAATATGCCGGAGGTACCAGTTGAATTGATCCCGGGAGTATATATTGTAAAAGCAACAGAGAACGAAACATTTAAGGTAACTGTAAGATAAAAAGAGATATTCTTAGGATATTAGCCACGAATTCTATCGCGTAGTTATAAGATCTGATTACAGCTTTTTCTTCTGAATTTAACCCAAATATTAATCTCTTATAATGTATATTTGACATCGAGATATTGAACTTAAGGAATTGTTTTGAATTTTTCAGCGATTGTCTTCCGCTATTCTTTTGATGAATTTGTAAAATTTGAAACAATTCCTAACAATCAAAAATCTGCATGCGGATTTAATCATATTAATATTTATTTTTTATCATGACAAAACCTATGTTTTTTTTGGCGTTTATCAGCCTATTATTTTTTTCTTTCCTGACAAAGATAACTGCTTACGCAGCAGTGGACATTTATCCGCTTCCCCCGAATGCATTGATTAGCAACGTGTTTAGCATCACAATAGATGACAAGGAAGCAAATGTGATTGATTACATGGATTATCACTATATGCACTTCGGCTTCGATGGGAATGCCAGCATCACCGTTACCGTCAATGAAAACATCAGCACGTTTAAAATCAGCCCCCTTTCATTAGGTATAGAAGCCACGGTGAATAACAAACAGTTAACATTTAACTTGCCACAAGTAACCTCCGACGATGAAACCCCGAGATACCTTATGGTACAAATTAACAATCTTGAAAAGTTAGTAATTCTGGGGGATTTGCCCGAGAAGAACGCTCCGGCAATCGATACCGAAGGGATTTATAATGTTACCGCCGCACCCTATTCTGCCGATCCGTCAGGGGTAAGCTTTGCGCAAACAGCCATACAGGAAGCGATAGACGATGCTTCGGATGCAGGTGGCGGTATTGTTTATATTCCTTACGGATTATATACGATTAAAGAAAACCTGTCCGTAAAAAGCAATGTGGAACTTTACCTCGCTCCCGGAGCTGTCCTCAAAGCAATCGACGTACGAAGTCAGTACGTCCAGAATTCGACCTTGCCTCCCGCTGTGATTATTCACAATGCCAGCAATGCAAAAATTACAGGAAGGGGCGAAATAGACGGAAGCGGTTACAAGCTCATGTCGCCGCCGGCCGGTTTTACTTCCCAATCGGTGGCACATCCCCGCCGGAGGGTTGTACAGCTCGATTACTCCTCGAATATAGAATTGAACGGAATCATCGTCAAGGACGGTTCGGGCTGGACTGTTGAGCTGATGCGTTCAGAGAACATCCTTGTTCAAAATGTAAAAGTATTGAACCACAAGGATATCCGATATAAAATAGAGAACGATGGCATCAATTCCGTTACATCGTCCAACACTATAGTAAACCAATGCTTTGTAATAACGATTGACGATGCGTATTGCGCTAAGGCGCGGCAAGGCGATATGGATAATTGTGTTTTCAGCAACAACGTTTGCTACAACTGGAGTGGTGGGGTTAAAGCCGGCATGCAGAGCGTAGGCGACATGTCCGGCATCTTGTTTCGGAACTGTGATGTGATTCACTGTAGAAGAGGAGTTGGCGTCGATACGCGTGAAGGAACAAATCCCATTATGGGTGTCGAATTTCGTGATATCAGGGTCGAAGAAACGGAGAAGACCATATCGGGTGGTGACTATGCTGTGGAATTCGAATCGAACCTTGCTCCTATCTCGGATATAAAAATCGTAAGACTGACTTGTTTCGACAACAATAAGATAAGATTCTTCGGAAAATATGATATCAGTAACACCCTTTTCGAGGACTTGCGGATTAAGGATAAGCTCATCAGCAATGGGGCACAAGTCAATATGCTGAAAGGAAGCAGTAGTATCACCGTAAGTTATGAGTTCAGGACCAGCGAGCCCATTGCGCCCGACGATCCTGCCGAAACCATTCATATTGTTAATCCAAGCTTTGAATATAAATCAGAAGGGGTTCTGAACGATGGCAGCACTTCTTATGGCACTCCTTACGGTTGGACAGATACAGGAATTAACGGGAGTTCTTTCGGCATTAATAATGATGCCAACGAAAAGGACGGCAACAATGTATGCTGGTATCAATCCAATCCCATGCCGGCTAATTTTGAACTGTACCAGGATATAACCGGATTGCCCGCCGGCGAATATACCGTATGTTGCAGAATGGCTGTAGATAACGGGAAATTAACTACGCAACGTCTTTTTGCCAACAATAGCGTGCAGTATTATGGCTCTGAATCCGATTACGGCGTGAATTTGAATCAGGAAGAACAATACAGCTTTGCCTCGTGGCTTCCTTCAGCTTCGAATCCGCTTTATTTACGGGAAATGAAGGTTGATGTGGCAATAGAGAAAGGAGAAATGCTTAAACTTGGAATCCGTACCAACAATAAGCTCGCTAACGGAAATGCCGCTACGAATAATGCCGGATGGTTCAAAGTGGATCATTTTCGTTTGGAATTGAAAGAACTCCACGAAGAAACAGGATTAGATTTTATCAAGGAAAATGATTTTACTGTTATAAGCAAAGAAGGAGGATGTTCCGTAATCCTTGAAAAAAAAATTGTTGACACGCGTATTCGCGTTTTTAATTTGTCCGGTCATCTGATTTATAGTAATACTATGAATGAAAAAGAGGTGTGGATTCCCCTCACAAAAGGATTATATGTTATCCGAATGTCTGTCAATAAGACCGATAAGACGGTTAAAGTGTTGGTTGATTTTTAATTAATAATATGAAGAACTTTTCAAAATTCCTGATTTCTGCGAGTCTTTTTATCATTTTTTCTGCTGCTCTGTTTGCCGAAGGCATGGTAATCAGCGAGACAGGCAGTAGCGGCAGTTTTCCCTTAGTTTCTGGGAATGTTCCAGCAGCACTTATTGTTGACACCAACGATGCTGAAGTGGTAAAAATCGCTGCACAGGCATTCAGCGGAGACATAAAACTTCTTACGGGAGCAACCCCGACCATTCAATCTACGATAAATAATACACCTCCAGTCATTATCGGTACGTTGAGTAAATCCGCACTGATTGACCAATTGGCTGCGAGCGGAAAAATAAATAAATCCAGATTGGAAGGCAAATGGGAAACATTCTGTATTGTGGTTGTCGATAATCCTGTTCCGAATGCTTCCAAAGCACTTGTTGTTGCTGGAAGCGACCCTCGCGGAACCGCTTTTGGAGTCTTTGAACTGTCACGGATGATGGGCGTTTCACCCTGGATCTGGTGGGCAGATGTTATTCCCGAAACCCGATCGGCCATTTATGTATCGGGAGATGAAGTGTTCGGTCCTCCTTCGGTAAAATACCGTGGCATATTCATCAACGACGAGGATTGGGGCATGCAGCCCTGGGCGGCAAATAAGATGGATACAGAAATCAATGGAGGTAAAGGCGATATAGGCCCGAAAACTTACGAGCACATCTTCGAGTTGATGCTACGTACCAAGTCAAATTACCTATGGCCTGCCATGCATGCATGCACCAAAGCGTTTTGGTATTACAAAGAAAATGTCGAAGTAGCCCGCCGGTATTCCATCGTAATGGGTTCAAGCCATTGCGAGCCGATGCTGCGTAATAATGAAGATGAGTGGAGAAGCAACTTCTCATTGGAATATCCGGGAGTAACCCGGGGCGATTGGAATTGGAAAACCAACAGTACGGTCATCAAGAATTACTGGATAGACAGGGTAAAAGAATCGGTGAATAACGACGCAGTTTATACCTTGGGCATGCGCGGCGTACACGATACCCAAATGCTGGGATACAACAACGACGATGAACGCGCTGCCGCCTTAAAACAGATTATCGCGGCGCAGCGGGATATTTTAGAAACATATCTCCAGGAATCCAAAGAAACGATTCCCCAATTATTCTGCCCGTATAAAGAAGCTTTGCAGCATTATAACAAAGGCATTGATTTGCCCGGTGATGTAACCCTGCTTTGGCCGGACGATAACCATGGATATATGCGCCAGTTATCAACTCCGGCGGAGCAGCTCCGTAATGGAGGTGGTGGAGTTTATTATCACTATTCATACCGAGGTATTCCGCGGGATTACCTGTGGTTGTCTGGAACATCTCCTGCATTGGTCAGCTTTGAAATGCATAAAGCTTACGCTCTAAATGCCAAACGCATTTGGATATTCAATGTAGGTGATCTTAAACAAGCGGAGTTCGAATATCAGTTTTCAATGGATCTGGCATGGAATATAAATGCCTGGCAACCCGCTGAATCGCTGGATTATACCACATTTTGGGCAAAAGAAATTTTTGGAGAAAACTTTGCCGGACCGATCAGCACTATTAAGAAAGAGTATCTTCGCTTAGCAACTGCCGGCAAACCGGAACTCGTAGGTCTTGTGAATTACACTACAAAGGAAATGGAGCAACGCATTGCTGACTACAAGGCATTGGTAACCCAATCGAAGATTATAGAAGCACAACTTCCTGAACGTTTGCAGGCAGCTTATTTTCAATTGATTGGTTATCCGGTTGAAGGTGCGGCGTCTATGAATGAGAAAGTGTTAGGAGCTGCTTTGAGTTTTAAATACGCGGCACAAAGAAATAATGAAAAAGCATTGGATATAGCTGAAAAAGCGCAGGCTGCTTACCGCAATATCCCTGTTCTGACACGGAAATACAACAAAGAAATATCAGATGGAAAATGGGATGGTATGATGGATTGGGCACCTGATGGATTCAGGTTCTTTTATGAGCCAAATACCATTACGGAAGGCCAGTTAGATGATTATAACGCAATTCCGGCAGAAACTCCGGATCATGTCACATCAATTTCAGCTTCGCAGTATAAAACAAAAAATAATGCCGGAAAAACAATTGAAACTATTGAAGGATTAGGCGTCTCCTTTTCTTCTGTCACCGTATGGCCTTTGGATATGGCATCCTACACTAATCAGGACATAACGACAGCTCCTTCTGTAGAATACGAAATTCCCCTCAGGAAAGGAAGTAATAAGATTATTGTTAAATGTTTACCTACTTTTCCGCTCTATACAGGCTTAAATCTGCGCTATGCAATATCCTTAGACGGAAAAATTCCGGAATTTGTCGATATCGCTTGTGTAGCAGAATCGTCGAAATGGAGAACCAATGTAGTTCGCGGTTTTTCTTCCGGAGAACATGTTTATCATAGCGATGCCGATAAAAACATCTTGGTGAAAATATATTTTTCCGATCCGGGACTTGTTCTCAGTGCGATTGAAGTTAGTAATAGCAATGTAAGTCCTTTAACCGGAAAAATTGTAAATTCCGATTTTGAATACGATGAAGAAGGCAACCCGCTAACAGGCCTGAGAAGAGGAGATCCTTATGGCTGGGAACGTAAGGGCGATTTAAAAAGCAACTCCTGGGGTACGAACCAAGATGCAAGCAATTATCACGGAGGCAATGCCTGTTGGTACAGTTCTTCGCCAATGCCTTCTAACTTTGAATTGTCTCAAACGATTAAAAATCTGCCCGCGGGCGAATACATCGTTCGCTGCCTGTTGGCCGTACCGGAAAACAGAATGACCACCCAACGATTGTTTGCTAATAATCACGTACAATATTACGGAAAGGAATCCGATTATGCTTCAAACCTGGCAAGCGGTGAAATAAATACTTTTGCCGACCATACCCCCGATGCCGGTAGTGAAAACGGAAGTCTTATAAAGTTGAAGGATATGGCATTGAAATTTATTCTTTCGGAAGGCGATGATTTAACGATCGGCATACGCTCGGATAATAAAAAAAGTGATGGTACGGTTGTCAACAATAATTCTTCCGGATGGTTTAAAGTCGATCATTTTCGATTAGAATGTTTACGGGAAATGAGTATCTCCACCATTAAACAAGAACTGGAAGATTTGATTCGGGAAGCACAGAACTTATATGAATCGACGGAAGTGGGTACAATGCTCGATCAATACCTCAAAGCTGATCGCGATAATTTTCAAGCGGCTATTAATGCAGCTCAGGCCGTATACCAAAAAGCCGGTGCAACTTTAATTGAATGCAATAATGCTGTTTCCAGTTTGAAAGCAGCGGTAAAAGAGTACGAGAGAAGTAAAATTACATATACTTCATATATTGTAAATCCGAGTTTTGAATATAAATCAGAAGGGATTCCAAACGACGGGACAACTCTTCGTGGTGTTCCGTACGGTTGGAAGCAAACAGGATCTATTAAGGGAAACTCGTACGGCATAAACAACGATGCCAAAAACATATCCGGAAATAATGCATGTTGGTATAGCTCTCTTCCTATGCCGGATAATTTTGAATTATATCAAACACTTTCGGGATTGCCCGCCGGCAAATATACAGTTCGTTGCCGCATGGCCGCTCCAATTAAAAAATTGACAACACAACGCCTGTTTGCCAACAACAATGTACAATATTTGGGATATGAAACAGATTATGATAAAAATTTGACTGAAGGAGAAATCAATAGTTATGCAAACCTGGCAACCACTTATGAATATCTTCTGCAAGAGATGGAAGCCGATGTTATACTCGGCAAAGGAGAGAATCTTAAGTTAGGCGTACGCACAAGTAATATGAAGCCGGATGGTTCACGGGAAACTTCGGATAATCACGGTTGGTTTAAGGTGGACCATTTCCGCCTGGAGCTGAAAGAATTACACGAAGAAACGGGATTGAATTTGGTGGAAGAAGGTTTTTTCAGAATAACAGGAGAAGAAGGCGGATGCAGGATTTTTCTTGAAAAACCGTTCGAAAAAGCTCATATCCGAGTAATTTCCTTGTCAGGATATTTAATACACGACAGGTCACTTTATGGTTCGGAAAGCAAGATTACGCTTCCTAAAGGGCTTTATGTAATCCAGGTTTCTCTTGACGGGCAAAACAAAGCCGGTAAAATATTGGTGGAATAGCCACGAATTCTATCTCATAGTTATAAGATCTGATTACAGCTTTTTCTTCTGGATTTAACCCAAACATTAATCTCTTATAATGTATATTTGACATCGAAATGTTGAAATTTAAGGAATTGTTTTGATTTTTTCGGCGATTGTTATCTACCATTCTTTGATGAATTTGTAAAATTCGAAACAGTTTCTAACAATCAAAAATCCCAATGAGGATTTAATCATATTAATATTTATTTTTTATCATGACAAAACCTATGTTTTTTTGGGCGTTTATCAGCCTGTTATTTTTTTCTTTTTCTCTACATGCCGAAGGTATTACTGTTAGTGAAACAGCAAGCAGCGGCAGCTTCCCATTAGTTACAAATAATACTTCTGCAGACCTTGTTGTTGATAACAACGATGCTGAAGTTGTGAAAATAGTAGCGCAGGCATTCCGTCAGGATGTGAAACTTCTGACCGGAGTTGTTCCGGCGATTAAAACCTCAACAGACAACACGCCTCCCATCATTATAGGAACGCTTGGAAAATCTGCATTAATTGATCAATTAGCAGCGAACGGAAAAATAAATAAAACAAGGCTGGAGGGCAAATGGGAAACTTTTTGTATTTCAGTTGTAAATAATCCCATGATCGGAGTTGACAGGGCATTGGTAATTGCCGGTAGCGATCCCCGCGGAACTGCTTTCGGAGTATTTGAACTGTCACGTATGATGGGCGTTTCGCCTTGGGTATGGTGGGCGGATGTTACTCCTGAAACCCGTCAGGCAATTCACGTGTCGGGCGATGAGCTGTTCGGACCTCCATCAGTTAAATACCGTGGAATGTTTATCAACGACGAAGATTTTGGGATGAAGCCTTGGGCGGCTGCTAAAATGGATCCAGGAATTCGTGGTAACGGTAGTGGAGATATAGGACCAAATACTCATAAGAAGATATTTGAATTGATGCTTCGCACCAAATCGAACTATTTCTGGCCCGCCATGCACGCTTGTACCTGGGCATTCTGGTATTACGAACAGAACAGGAAAGTAGCTCAGGACTATGCGATTGTACTGGGTTCGAGCCATTGCGAACCGATGTTGAGAAACAACGAAGATGAATGGAAACGTAATTTCAGAAATGAATATCCGGGAGTAACCAAAGGTGATTTCAATTGGAAAACAAACAGCAGTGTCGTCAAAATGTATTGGACAGACAGGGTTAAACAGTCCAAAGGCATTGATGCCGTATTTACGATGGGAATGCGCGGCGTACATGATGAAACTATGGAAGGTTACAGCAGCGATACGGAACGGGCAAATGCGGTAAAAGAAATTATCCGTACCCAACGGGATATTTTGGAAGCGCAGTTAGAAAAACCTAAAAACACCATTTCGCAACTCTTTTGTCCCTACAAGGAAGTGCTGCTCCAATACAACATAGGCGTTGATTTACCCGATGATGTTACCTTGCTGTGGCCCGATGACAACCACGGGTTTATCAGACAGTTATCGACACCACAAGAGCAACAACGGAGTGGTGGCGGCGGAGTTTACTATCACTTTTCATATTGGGCGCCTCCTCAACAATCCTACTTGTGGTTGACTTCTACTTCGCCGGTAAAAACGAGTTTCGAAATGTCGAAAGCCTATGATATGAATGCCAAGAATATATGGGTATTCAATGTGGGAGATTTGAAACATGCCGAATTTGAATATCAATTCGCTATGGATTTGGCTTGGAATGTAGATGCTTGGCGTCCGGAAAAAGCACATCAGTATATGAAGTTTTGGGCTAACGAAACTTTTGGAGCGGAACTGGCAGATGACATTGCAGAAGTGCAGCAGCTTCATTACATATTGTCTGCCTCAGGACGTCCGGAGCACGCCGATTGGTACGCTATGACTGCATTTGAAATGGAACAGCGTCTGGCTGATTATGCAGTGTTGGCTCAAAAAGCGAAAGCCTTAGAATCGAGAATACCCGCAAGACTTAAAGATGCCTACTTCGAGTTGATAACCTATCCGGTGCTTTGTACGGCGGCGATGAACGAAAAACTCCTTGGTGCGCAGCTTAGTTTTGAATATGCCAGAACAGGCGATAAAGCGAAAGCGAAAGCCATCTCCGAACAGGCAAAAGATGCGTATGGGCTAATCCAAAATTTGACAAGCCGCTACAATACCCAAATAGCCGGCGGCAAGTGGAATGGAATGGTAAGTTACGATCCCCGAAGATTATCCTTATTTTACGATCCTGCTGTTGCGGACGAAAAAACAATGCAAAACGAGCCCCTTCCCGCTGAATTTGTACCCCAGTCGCATACAATTCCGGCGGTAAATTTTAAAGCTAAATCGGATAAGGTAAAAGTTATTGAACAGCTCGGAGTAACCGGCGGAGCTTTGACGGTGTTGCCCTTCAATATGACGCAATATACCCAGTCCAACATATCGTCGGCACCGTCTGCCGAATATACCGTGCAATTGAACAAAGGAAAGAATAGAATACGGGTAATGTGTCTGCCTACTTTTCCGCTTTATCCGGGCTTGGACTTGCGTTATGCGATGTCAATCGATGGCAGTACGCCCCAATTTACAAGCATAGCCCGATTTGAAAATGATGAGGAGTGGCGCACAAACATACTTCGGGGATATGCTCGGGGCGATGTATTTGTAGATAGCGATTCCGACAAGGATGTTACCGTTAAAATATACTTTGCCGATCCGGGCTTGGTATTAAGCGGAGTGCAGACCACAAGCTTTGTTGAGCAGGAAAACGACAGAACCCATCTGCTTGTAAATCCTGATTTTGAAATTGACAAAAACGGAAATCAGTTGAAACCCGGTACGCTCAACAGAGGAACTCCTTATGGTTGGACTCAAAAAGGAAGTTTGAAAGGTAATTCGTATGGTACCAATCAGGATGCCATCAATTTTCATGGCGAACATCTCTGCTGGTACGCGTCGGATCCTATGCCCGCAGATTTCGAATTGTCTCAAACAGTCAAAGGCTTGCCTGCCGGAGAATATGTCGTGCGTTGCCGCTTGGGAACGCCGGTTACTCTGATAACAACCCAACGCCTTTTTGCCAACGACAAGGTGATGTATTACGGAAAGGAATCGGATTACAGTGCCAATCTGACAAGCGGAGAGAGCAACTTGTTTGCCGGTTATACGCCGGGCGCTGAAAGCAGGCCAGGAACAATGATGGAATTACGAGAAATGGCACTGAAAGTAACCATATCGCCGGGAGAAGATTTAAAATTAGGTATTCGTACAAGCAATCAATTGAGCGATGGTTCCTCAGATGGAAGTGGAAGATCGGGGTGGTTTAAAGTTGACCATTTCCGCTTGGAACTTGTTCGCGAATTTACCGAGCAGGAACTAAGAAACACCTTAGCCGACCTGATAAAAGAGGCGCAGAAACTTTATGACTCTACTGTGGAGGGTACGGTAGGAGGACAATATCCCGCAGATGCCCGTTCCAAATTTCAAACGGCGATAAACACCGCACAATCTACTTTGGACGATACGAGCGCAGGTATGGCTGCAATAATAGCGGCAGTGGATAAATTGAAAAAAGATATAGACGATTATAAAAACAGCATGATTACTTTTACCTCTTACATAATAAACGCCAGTTTTGAATACAAAGCTGAGGGGGTGTTAAATGACGGCTCTACCGTCAGAGGTACTCCGTATGGCTGGCAGGATACCGGTGGAATACTGGGGAACTCCTTTGGTATTAATAATGATGCAAGAAATAAAGACGGCAATAATGCATGCTGGTATAATTCGCTACCAAATTTTCCGCCTCTTTTCGAATTGTACCAGAATATAGCGGGCTTACCTGCCGGTGAATATACATTACGGTGTAAGATGTCAGTGCCGAACAATATGATAACCACACAGGCACTTTTTGCCAATAACAGCATACAGTATTACGGTAAAGAGTCTGATTATGGTTCCAATATACAAAATGGCAATAATGTCAGCTTTGCCGGCCTGTCTACTTCGGGCGACCATAGCTTGCAGGAAATGGCGGTAGATGTTGTACTTGGAGAAGGGGATAACTTGAAATTAGGGCTTCGTACCGGTAACAAGAAAGCCGACGGAACGGAGGCGACTAATAACGCGGGCTGGTTCAAGATAGATCATTTTCGTTTGGAATTAAAAAAGCTACACGGTGAGACCGGCTTGGATATGGCTGAGGAAAATTCTTTCAGAGTAATCGGAGAAGAAGGTGGATGCAGGATTTTTTTCGAAAAACCTTTTAGAGCGACCTCTGTCAAGGTCGTTTCTTTATCAGGTTACCTGATGTATGACAATCCGGTTTATAATTCAGGGAGCCGTATTACACTTCCTAAAGGATTGCATGTCGTTGTGCTTACTCTTGACGGAGAGAGAAAAACCAGTAAAATTTTAGTAAGGTAACGATTCCGAACACTATACTTATTGCTTCAATTGTTTTTTTGTTTATTCTGTCAATCATTTGTTTTTTTATTAAATATGGAATGCGGCAGTTGACACTAAAACAAGTTATTCTGTTGAGTGGACGTAAATTGGGAAAATTTATCAGCCAATCCTCTTGTTTATAAGAATTAGATGATGTGCGTATGGCTATTTGAGATTTATATTTTTCATAAAAACGATTAAAAACCTACAAAAACATTAGTATAACCACACCAATTTTCCATATTATTTTTATACATTTGCACCTAATAATTATTCATATTAATATATTTATCAACGGTCAACAGACCATAGACCACATTATTCACATTAGCATATTATTAGCACATTATTCACACATTAGCACATTAAAAATGACCAACATCTTCAAAACCACTCTTTCCATCTTGTTTTTGTTAGTACTATTAAATGTAACTGCACAAAAGAAAGTTACTTATGGCAAAAGCACTTTTACAGTTTATCAACCTATACCAGGATTGGAACCTACGCCGACTTGTGGGTTTTCGCCTGATGTGCCGGGGTATACAATAAAAAGTAAGAACTATGGTCCGGGCACTTACTATAGCTATGCTCCCGGAAATGTGATTAAGACTAATTATAAATGTATTCTTACTGAAATTCGTGATTGGGTGGGTCATAGACCTGAAGATGTTAAGAAATTTGCTGCTGCAAAGGGTTTGGTGCAAGTTGATGAAAAGACTATAAAAAAGATGTTCAAAAAAACACGTCTGCCAAATTCCGGTTTGATGTATAAATTAACCGATACTTCGTGGATTTGGTTTTATATTAATGATTTGTTGAATTGCGGACCGAAGGCATGGGGCTCTAACGAGCCATATGTGATAAGCGTTTCTTATATCGAACAAGTTCCTCAGCAGACAGATGTGGTGCTCAACAAACTATATCGTTTCTGGAATGACGGAGTGCATTTTGCTGATAATGCAGGCATAGTTCAATCAAACTTCAAAACACAACCAAGTGCTCCTGCAGATAAAAACCCTAATAATTTCAGCATTGGTGATGTATTAAATCCGCAGAAAGGATTTTATAGCCTGTCTTTTGAAAATGGAGTTGCGCCAACCTATTTATGGCATAAATACGAAACAGTTGTTGATGCTAATATTGTAAAATCTGACTTTGACGCTACAGGCTCAATCGGTTTCGAAGATTTATTATCAGCATTCGATTATGAATTAAATGTTGTAAAAGTTGGAAAAAACATATATTTCAGCTATGATGTAATAAGTCGCTTTTTGCGCGATCTTGAACCCGGTCGCACTTGGCAAAAAGAAATGACTTCACGCAAAGAAAGTGAGGCTGTAAGGAAAGTAGAGATGCAAAAAGTGATGAAAGCAAATGCAAATGCGCTCGAAATGCTATACAAAGAAATTTTCAAATGATATAAGCAATAAGCCATTATGCGTAAAATCTCACTAATCCTTCCATAGGCGATTGAACAATTTCGCCAAGTTCTATGTGTAGAGCCTCTGCTGATGCTTTAAGAATATCTTGAAAATGATATGCAACTGAGCCTATAAACGAGACTTTATAGTTTTTATAATCGTATTGCATCACATTCTTTTTAAAGAAATCGGTGAAAGCATTAAACACAAGCTGATATATTTTATCATTATGTATATTAGCCTGTATAAATGGAGAAATACTTGCCAAGAAACGATTTGGTAATGGTTGTTTATATACTCTATCTAAAATTTCAGGTATAGATAATTGTATATAATTTAAAAACTCATTCTTAATTTCTTGTCCGAATTGATTTTTCAGACAAGAACCGACAAATAATCGCCCAAGCACTGCCCCACTTCCCTCATCACCAAGGATAAAACCAAGCGGCGATACATTCTCACAGATATTTTTACCATCATAAAAACATGAGTTAGAACCTGTTCCAAGTATACAGGCAATACCGGGTTTATCGCCATACAAACCAACCGCTGCACCTAACAAATCACTGTAGATTTCAATATTTTCGACATCAAAATTGGCAGCTATTGCATCTCTGACAATTTTGTTTTTCTCAGGAAAGGCACAACCCGCACCATAAAAATAAATACCTTCAATCTTATTACCATTTAACTGTGGTAGTAATTGCTTTCTTATTTCGACACTTATATCTTCGGTTGTACGAAAAAACGGATTAGCTCCTTTAGTCGTAATATTTTTTTTAACAGTACCTTTGTCAACCAAGCACCAATCAACCGTAGTTGATCCTCCATCAGCTATTATAATCATATCTTTATATATATTTGTTTTTTATACAATAAATTACCAATTATCCAATTGAATCCTACAAACAGGAGAGCATAGACTAATGAGCCTACATAATCTCCCAAATAAGGTTGAAGTCCGACCGAATAGATAAATCCTTTAATTGAATATGTCTGATCGCCAAAATTCATAAAGATATTACCAAGTAAAATCGATAATACCGCAGCAGCAACATAGATAAACAAAGGATTTACGCCAAACGATTCAAAGAAAACACTCCATCGTTTATGTCCTTTAATATCGATTATCCACACGAGTAATGCCAGCAAAGTAGCAGCAAGTCCGCACGTGGTCAAAACAAAAGTTGGAGACCAAATCTTTTTATTTATCGGACATCCATAGCTAAGCAAAAAGCCGGAAAAGGTCAGAATTGTACCCATTACAAACAATTGCAACACACGCTGATGATTATCTTTAATCTTCATCAACATTCTACCGGCATAAAACCCAATCAAAACATGACATATTGCAGGAATTGTGCTTATCAAACCTTCCGGATCGATATACAAACCACTGTCTTTATACATATGATTGGTTCCCAAAACCGCCCTATCAATAACAGAAATAATGTTTTGCTCACTAAATTCAAATCCATTACCTGTAACTAATAGAATAAAATAAGCAAGTAAAGTTACAGCAACAATATAAGGTATATACTTATGTTTCACCATAATAGCAATTATTGCAGTTGCACCATAACTTAAAGCCAAGCGTTGCATTACTCCCAAAATTCTGATATTCTCAAAATTTGTAATCGCTTTAAAAAAGCGTTCAAAGAAACCAATATCATCAGTACCCAATGCACGATAAGTACGAAATGACAGCGAAAACCACGCAATTGCAAGTCCGATTAAAAAAATCACAAAAGTACGCTTAATAATTTTGAAAAGCGCATCTTTGTTAAGTTTAAATTCATATTTTCTAAGAGAAATATAAGTCGAAATACCCATGATAAACATGAAGAACGGAAACACCAAATCGGTTGGAGTAAGTCCATGCCACTGAGCATGCCCTAATGGAGCATAAACATACGACCATGAACCCGGATTATTCACCATTATCATTCCTGCAATGGTAATTCCACGCAAAACATCGAGAGATAATAATCTATTATTTGAAGACATAATTTCTTTATTAGTGATTGGTGATTAGTGATTAGTCAATTGTAAATTGTAAATTGTAAATTGTAAAATTGTAAACGCCTCAATATTTCCAATACTTCTTTGCTTTGCGCACAAACGCATTCACATCTTTATTCCACAACTCTCTAATATCATCAAATTTATTATTCTTACTGAAATTTAATCTCACATTATCACTGCCACAAACCTTATCGAACATATTGAAACGTTGCTGATTAGCATTATCAAATACAGCTTTATCCGGATAGAGGGAAGCAATTTCCTGCATTATATAAAACTGCACTTCCGAAAGTTTTGCTTTTTCGTAATTTATGATATGAACTTGAACTCCCTTCATTTGTTTACCTTGACCGGTAGCATAAAAAGGCTTAAAATAAACAGGGCGAAAATATAAACCCGACAATTTCAATCGATTCATATTCTCAGCAAGTTTTTCAGCATCAATCCATTCAGCAGCAAACAGTTCGAAAGGCAGAGGATAGCCTACACCTATTGACAGATAACCCAACTCACCCAGAATACCACTCACAGGATAAAAAAGAGCAGTAGTAGGATGAGGAATATGTGGCGAAGATGAAATCCATTGTAAGCCGGTATCTTCGTATCTCATATTACGCTTCCATCCCTTCATTGTAACAACATGCAGATTACATTTTTTTGCTATCATATTCTCACCATTGAGAAACAAAGCCAATTCTCCACAAGTAAGTCCGTACACATAAGGTATATTATACTGACTAACAAAAGAAATAAACTTCTTCTCTACGGGTCCGCCTTCCACCTTCAACCCACCAAGAGGATTGGGTCGATCGAGTACAACAAACTCGATATTGTTTTCGGCAGCAGCCTCCATTGCCAACCCCATAGTACTGATATAAGTAAACGAGCGACAACCAATATCCTGAATATCATAGACAAGCACATCAATATTTTTAAGCATTTCAGGAGTAGCTTTACGAGTTTTGCCATGTAGAGAATAAACGGGTAAGCCGGTCTTAGTATCTTTCTCATCTTCAACATAATCACCGGCATGAGCATCTCCCCTCACCCCATGTTCAGGTGCAAATAAAGCCACTAAATTTACGTTCTTCGCATCATGCAAAACGTCAATTGTTGATTTCATGACATTATCAACACCTGTAGGATTAGTAATAAGTCCCACACGTTTACCTTCTAATATTTTAAAGTTTTGTTGCTTCAGAACCTCAATACCGGTTTTGATTTTAATGTTTTGAGCACCAATTAAATTAATTGCCAGAAACATCAGAAATAAACTTAAAAAACTATATCTATTCATTATTTATTATTTTTTGCTTTTCCATATTCAGGATCAACTTTTAGTAACATCACAGCTATAACAGGAATAATACAGCATATCATCACCCAAATAAAGAAATGATTATATCCTAACATTTCCTGCATCCATCCCGCAAACATACCCGGCAACATCATTCCCAAAGCCATAAAGCCTGTACATATAGCATAATGTGCCGTTTTCTGTTCTCCTTCCGAGAAATAAATCAAATACAGCATATATGCAGTGAATCCAAAACCATAACCAAATTGTTCAATAAAGATACAGATATTGATAACGAGCAGACTTTCGGTCTGAGAAAAACTTAGATACACAAAAGTAGCAATAGTAAGTAACATACTTAAAGTCATAGGCCATAACCACTTTTTCAGGCCTCCTTTTGCTGCAACAAAACCTCCGATAATTCCTCCGACAGTTAGAGCCAAAATGCCGATGGTACCATATACTAAACCAACCTGACCAGTAGTCAAACCTAAACCACCAACATCACGAGAGTCAAGTAAAAACGGACTAATCAACTTCAAAGCTTGTGCTTCAGAAAAGCGAAAAGTAAGCATAAAGAATATAGCTTTACCTACACCTGGTTTCTTGAAGAAAGAGACGAAAGTCTGAATAAAATCACTAAGAATTGTTCCGGCTGTAACATTTGAAGATGGTGCATCAGAAGTAGGCTTCGGAAGAAAAAATCTATGGAAAAAGCTAAACAATACAAATAATCCTGCTAACAAAAAGAACGTTATTGACCAGGCAAAAGTAATATTACCAGAAAGACCTTTAAATTCAGTAGTCGTTTTAGCATCCAACTTTGTATCTAATTGAAATACCATATAAGCAGGTTTATTCCAATTAGAAGCATTAAACACTAAACGTTCGCCTTTAATGATAGATATACTTTTATCACCACGATTCATGTTGGTATTCAGCACAATATCTTTATCTGATTCAGGCATCTTTGAAAGCCAAACAGGTATTACACCAATATTTCCTGCAAGATTTGATTCTGTAATGATTTCACGTTTTTCGCCAAAAGTATTTTGAATCCATGTTCCCAAAGGCTCAGACACATATGCAGTCCACCAACTTTTATTGGCAACTAAAGTCACGTCAGCCGACTTAGTTGTTTCAACAAAACCATTCAGACTATTGATACTATCGATATCAGCCAGAAACAATTGCAGACTATCTTTTGATAAGCTAAAAGTTCCGATTTGCAAGTCAGCATTACCGGATATAAAGTGCATATCGCCATCTATAGATTCGATATTCGAAATAGGCTCAATGAATAATGTTGATTGAGTGTATTCAGGGTTTGCTTCTACATTGATATTCAGTGGTTCCATACCGGTTGCACTTTCTAAGAAGCCTGCAAGAATAATAAGTACACCTTGTCCGAAAATCGTAGCAATGCGGTAGAAAGTACTTCTAATACCAACAAATTTTGCCTGATTATTAGAGTCGAGAGCCAGCATATAAAAACCATCTGCAGCAATATCGTGAGTAGCGGAACTAAAGGCTAACAGCCAGAAAAAAGCCAATGTTGCCTGAAAGAAAAACGGTACCGGAATCATAAACGCAATACCGGCAAAACCGGCTCCTATAAACAATTGCATGGTATAAATCCACCAACGTTTTGTTTTAAGCAAATCGACAAACGGGCTCCAGAAAGGCTTTATCACCCAAGGTAAATACAACCAACTGGTATATAGCGCAATATCAGTATTCGAAATGCCCATGCGTTTATACATGATTACTGATATGGTCATAACTGCCACATAAGGAAGCCCTTCAGCGAGGTATAAAGTTGGAATCCAACTCCAAGGTGAATATTTTTTTTTGTTTTTCATCGTTGTTATTTACTATTTACTAATCACTAATTACCAATCACCAATCACCAATCATATTTCCTCAAAAATCCCTATCACATCCTCTGCTGTTATCTTCTCAAAATCCTTTTCTTGCGGCAACACACACACACCACTTAAATCAACAGAAGCCGGACTGAAAAGCAAATTATCTTCACCTTCTGCATAAAAGCAATTCGGACGATGCTTTTTTCTCGGAAAAATACAGCAAAACCATTTCTTATCATCATACCATATTACTACATTCAGCATAGGTTCTGGTTCGCCCGATTTAATTTCAAGCTGTTCGTAAATTTTCTGAAAACGACTGATTAGCTGCACTTTATTATCAGATTCAAGAGCAATCATATTTCGATGATAATCTTTTAGAGAAAAGCAAATAACATCATCATTATCAGAAATAATTATACGTTCCATACTCACAACATCTTTTTCCAAAGGAAGAAAACCTTTATTTCCTGCCTGAAAGTGCATATGATCAGGAGCAGACGCACCGCTTTTCGGTCCGTTATAAAACACTACAAAATCATCTAAGTCTTTTGCAATGTCTAACATATCTTCAAAAGAATTAAAAATAAGCTGATCGACATGCTTGATTGTCGGAATGGTGAGATGCACAGGAAAGATAGGAAATGGATTTATTAGAATCGAATACTTATCATTATAATACAAATCACGTTGTTCGTTCGGACGATTATCCCTGCACAAAAAACAAGGTCTTTCGCGCAAAGAAGCAGCATCAACTTTAGCAGCAGTCGAGCGTATTCTTTCCGGATTAAACTGAACCCTAACCGCACACCCGCCTAAATCAAGCTCCTTTACCTTCACCCGATTTAAAGCATCATAATTTTGCTTAGCCAAAAGCCATTCGTTTAATTGTTCTTCAAAAAAAGTTTTTATATCCATGTAAAATAATAATGTGCTAATATGTAAATGTTTAGTGTTTAGTGTTTAGTGTGTAATGTGATGTAATGTCACTCCCTACTCCAATCTCTAAACTCCTAACTCGATACTCCATACTCCTAACTATTCATCCTTATTCTCGCTTGCAATTCCCATGTCCTCAATCTATCTTTATATGTATTATGAGCATTCATTTTAGCAATATCAAGCGCAGCATCGGAATTGTCTTCCCAACGGCGACAAAGATACAGCACATCATAGATACGACCAATTTGATATTCGCGTGAGAAAGCCAAACCGAGAGCATAATCTTCACCATAGCTTGTGTTCGGTACTTTAATTTCACGCAGTAAAGGAGTATAAAAAGCACGCGGCGCACCAAGTCCGTTAATTCGCAAAGCATTGTTTCTACCGTTATCAGGTGTCCATTCTTTATGGTCGATCACCCCCGGAGGAATTGGATTTTTATTGAAATCAGTCAACATATACGACCCAACCACCATAGCACATTGTTGCTCATAAAAAGCATCAACTATTTTTTGCAGCGTATTTTCATCCGAATAAATATCATCGCTATCCAACTGAACAGCAAATTTACCACAAGACGAATTAGCAACACCGGCATTCCAACATCCGCCTATACCCAAAAACCGATTTTTAGGTATAATATGAATAAGACGCTGATCAGAAGCATATTTCTTAATTAGCTCTGTTGTACCATCAGTAGAATAATTATCAACAACTATTAAATTAAATTTAAAAGAAGTTTTCTGTTTCAGCACCGATTCTATTGCATCGCCAATAGTTTTAACGCGATTTAAAACAGGGATAATCACTGATGCTTCATACTCAAACTTTTGCTTATTAAAATCAACCTTTTTAAATTCAGGTTTTAAATACGCATTTATCTTTTTAAGATGATCTGTGCAAACTTGTTCCATTTCGATTTGCACAGCCCTGTTTTTCGGATCTACATAATCGAAAAGTTTTTCACCACTCTTTCTCGTGTCAGATTCAATCTCGGTATAAATATACTCGTTGATATGAACTAATTCGTATTGTTGCGAAACTTTAAGACGCAAATCGTACAAACCCGCAAATTTACGATTTACCTGCATGTCCTTTACAGCACTTTTCAAAGCAGAAGAGCGATATAGCAGTACCGAGCCAAAATTAAAATCATCACGCAAACTGCCTTTCTGATAGGCGATTACGGGATTATTTACCTTTTGCCCATTTTTAATCTGATAATGGTCGCTATACACCATGCCCGCACCCGAATTATCAGCTATCTGCATCATTCTTTCCAAAGCAAAATAGCCAAAGCTCAGTTCGTCTGTTTTGGTATATATCAAAGAATAATCAGTATCCGCAAACTCAGCAACAGTTTTTACCATAGACGTAGAAGTGTAATTATCAACTTCCAAGCATGTACAACCGGCAATCTTATCTTCAGTTTTCTGAGTAACCAAAAGAAAGACATCTTTAACAAAAGTCATCTGCCTCAGAGAGATAATAGTCTCTTCAGCCTGACTCATATCAATATAAGGAATAAAACAATTTATCATATATTTATAATTTACTATTTTACTATTTACTATTTACTATTTACTAATCACTAGTCACCAATTACTAATCACTAATCACTAATCACCAGCACCACCCACCCCTCTGCAGACGTAAGCAACACCCGACCATTGCCAATTGGCACCACAGTATTGATAAGCGAATTACCAATTTTATACTTCCATATTACATCACCTGTAAATGCATCCAAGGCGAAGGTTAAGCCGTTTTTCGTACTGCCATACACAATTTTATCTTTTTCCATAAGCATAGTCGGTGCATGATCATAACCATAACCTACGTTAGTAGACCAAATCTTTTTAGGATAATTTGTAGCAGTTGAATAACACACAACACTATCCTGCATTGTTTTACTATAAATTCGTTTATTATCGGCAGACAGACCAATTGTTTCACGCACCATAGAAGATTTAGTACGCCACACTACTTTACCATTTTTACAATTTAATGCCGTCAACACTCTATCAGGTGCAGAAAAGAAAATTTTACCTTTTGCGGCTACCGGCCACACAGCAGCAGGAGAAAAATGCATGCGAGAATTACCATTATTCCATTTCCATCTGAAATTACCTGTTTTTTCATCCAAAGCATACATATAACTATCCCAAGCTCCAAGAAACACCTTATTTCTATAGATTAACGGTTTCGTTTCAATATAATTATCTGCAACATCATTTTGCCAAATCATATCGCCTTTTTTTATATCAAGACAATAAATAATACCTTCACCATTACCAATATACGCTTTCTTATTGATAATAGTTACAGCTCCTAAAACGGCAGCATCGGTTTTTACTTTCCAAACTAAAGATCCATCTTCTACATTTACACCATAGATATTAGAATCCGTAGAGCCACACACAACAATATTATCAGAAACGGCAGGAGTTCCCAAAATTCTATCTTTGGTAAAAAACTGCCATAGCAACTCACCATCTTGTAAGGAAAAACATGAAAGAATACCAAGATCATCTCCCACAATCACCTTATTATTGTAAACAACAGGAGAAGAATAAATCGCTGTATTATGTCTGATTTTCCATAACTCTTTGATATTAAGATACTGGTTATTAACAGAATAATCAGGACGAGTATAGTTAGTTCCATCTACATTATAATACTTATGATGAAGAGAACATGCACCCCATTTACGTAAAGGTTTGCCGATTACCTGCTCGCTGACAATAATAGAATCGGCAGTTATATCATAAATGGAATAACCGCCAACTTCTTCTTTTGCACGTAAATTTGAACGATTAATAAATGCAGGTATACCATCATAGTCAATTAGTTTATTTGTATGATAATGACCTCCCAACACAGCTTTGACATTATATTTACGTATTAAATCGGTTATTTCATACCAATTATCCACATCTCCATCTTTTAAAGGATAATGCGTAAGTATAAAAATATATTTTTGAGGACTTATCGATTTAAGCTCATTTTCGAGCCAATTAATGTCATGGATAGCAACATGACCATCCATCATGCGAATAATGGGACCTGTATTAAATCCGAGAAAAACACAGTCTTCAATATCATATCTAAATCTCTCGCAACCAAAGATATATTTAAAATCAGTAGCTCCCGACTCGCTCCATTTAGTTTCATGATTACCCGGAATTGCATAATATGTAACATTCAGCATATCAAGATGCTTCTTAGCTATTTTAAGAGAAGCTCTATCGCCTTCATCAGTCAGATCGCCTGTAACAAACACAACTTTAATGTCTTTATTTGCATTGATAGAATTGACTGTATTGACAAGGTCTTCAATTGTAGTTTCATTTTTACTTATGTGGATATCAGTGATTAAAGCAAACTTTATATCATTTTGAGCATAGAGCATGGAAGTCAATAGGAATGACCAACAAAGCACCGCAAAAAAAACAGTATTTAACGTTTTCATGATGTCAAAATGATAAGAAACCTGATTATGATATAATAATATTGTATGAATATTTTCCACGAAATTAAAATTTCTTTTTTATATCAGGAGTATATATACGCGAATAATTAAGTTTCATTATGTTTTATGTATATATTTTAATTTATCAAATCAGCTATTATTCTGACAATAAGCATATTAATCACTTTACATGAATATCACTTTATTTGTCTACTCTAAATTGTCCTTTACTTATCCTAATTTATTTTAATATCTGTATTCATGTGTTAAATATACGAAAAAATATAACATAAATACCAATATATATTTTTTTATGTGGAAAAACATATTTAACTTGCGCTGAATTTAGACAACATATTCTCTAATACATTTTAAAGGAAACATAAGAGTCCCTTAAATCAATTTAAACAGTATGAGAAATAATTTTTTTCTACTTTGTATTTTGTTTTTACTCCCTTTGCAAATTTTTGCACAGAGATCCATAAGCGGGATAGTAACGGATGAAAACAAAGAGCCTCTAATAGGAGTTTCTGTAGTGATAAAGGGTTCGACCACTGGCACTATTACAGATCTTGATGGTAGATATAATTTATCTGCCGTACCTCAAAACGCAACCTTAGTATTCAGTTATGTTGGAATGCAAACATTGGAGCAAAAAATCCCTGCAAGTGGATCAATATTGAACATTTCAATGCAATCGGATGCTTTGGCAATCGAAGAGGTTGTAGTAACCGCCATGGGGATACGTCAGGAAAAGAAGCGGATGAATTTCGCAGTACAAAGTGTAAGTGCCGAAACTCTTGTTGAGAATAAGTCGGCAAACTTCGTGAATGCCTTGCAAGGAAAAATTGCAGGTCTGAGTGTAACAAACTCCAGTGGTTCGCCCAATTCCGGAACCCAAGTAATTATTAGGGGTATTTCTTCAGTTAACAACTCGCAAAATAACGAGCCTCTGTTTATTTTAGATGGTATGCCTGTATCCGGCAAAGGTAGTGCTGCTGCCGACATCAATCCCAACGATATTGAAAATGTTACTGTGCTGAAAGGTGCCGCCGCTGCTGCACTTTATGGACAAGATGCCGCAAATGGTGTAATTATGATTACTACAAAAAAAGGGCAAGTAGGAAAGGTAAATGCAACCATTAATACTAATTGGCAACTTGATACACCAACGCGCCTCCAACAGCTTCAGACAAGCTATGCACCCGGATCGCAAGGTTTTTATAAAGATAAGACTATGGGTGGTTGGGGACCATTATTAAATGATGGCGAGCAAAAATATGATAATGTCCAAGCTTTCTTAAATGATGGATTTTATCAAAAATATGATATTAGTTTATCGGGAGGTAGTGAGAAATTTCAAGCTTATGCATCAGCGAATTATTCTAAAAATGATGGTATTGTTCCAAATGACTATTTGAAGAAATTAGGTGTCCTCTTAAAAGGAACCTATCAGCCTATTAAATCGCTATCGTTTACTGTTTCAGCAAATATTTTAGAAAACACTTCGCGTTCATTTGGTTCTACGGGTATGAGTTCAGTATACAACTGGCCTATAAACGATGATATTAGCAACTATCAGCTTGTAAACGGCTTCCCAAGATTCTTATATTATAACGAAACCAATAAATACAACTCACCGGTAAGTCCGCTTTTTGCGCGTTACAACGACTATGGTAAATCTTCGGGTATACGGAATATACTGAATGGTTCTGTAAATTGGAAGCCCATACGGAATCTTGAAATCACCGGTCGTGTCAGCTATGATACCCGTACAAGTGTGTCTGATAGCTATTCCGTACCACGATGGGATGATTCATTTCAATTGGCGAATTTCATGTCTCCATTTTCATTCTCTCCATTTTCATTTACATCCAAATATGGTTTTGTAGAAGATTCCGACCCATGGAAGGCAGAACGTGCTTTGGCATTGCAAGAGTGGACGGCTGCTTACAATGCTGCCTTAGCAGCTTACAATAAATCAAGCAAAGAATTACAGCAATTTGGTTTCCCTGCACCATTTACGATGTCGGATGATGCTCCCGGATACGAAGCAGCCTTAGCAGCCTATAATCTTGCCTATGCAGAAAGTCAGCAGCAATACAATGATTATTACAATAACGAAACTTCTTATTTGAATCGTAAGGATTTAGAGGATTTAGATAAAAATTTGTTAGGTTCATACAGTACAAGCTCCGGTAAGAGTCAGTTATTTACGGCTTCAGCGTTAGCGACTTACAAATGGGAAATCAATGAAGATATTAGTTTGGATGTGTTAGCAGGTACAGAGCTTAAAATGGAAGATGGTTTTTCGATGGGCAACAGTGGTCGGGATTTTATTATTCCCGGCACCTTCAGTTTAAGTAATACAAATGCTGATTACTTATTTTTAAGTGATAGAACAGCAGGACATAGAAAGAAAAATACATTTGGATATTTTGGTGAGATTAGAGCCGATTACAAAGGCTTGGCTTCCTTGAGCTTTACGAGTCGATGGGATTGGTCGTCAACCATCATCCAAAATCCTTACTATTATCCATCTATTACCGCCGGTTTGTTATTCTCCGAATTATTCAATCTTAGCAATGACTTTTTCAACTACGGTAAATTGCGTGGAAACTATGCGGTTGTAGGTAAGGATACCAGTCCGTATTTATACGATAGAAAGTATAAACAATTTGCTACCTATCCCGACAATGGATATGGAATTGACCCGACATTATCATCAGCTGATAGAAATTTACAGCCTGAAATGTCGTACTCATGGGAAATTGGTACCGACTTGCGGTTTTTCAAGAATAAAACACGCATTGATATCGCATATTATTCGGTAAAGGTTGATAATCAAATTGTAACCGTAAGGGTATCACCATCTTCAGGATTTATTTTGCAAACAAGAAATGAAGGTGCAATCACCAATTATGGTATTGAGTTCACCTTAGAACAGGATATTATGCAAAATAGGGATTTCTCGTGGGTTGCATCTATAAACTTCGGACTGAACAGAGGACGCGTTGTCAGTCTACCTGAGGATGTTGCAGAAATCACAGGAACTCAATACGGAGATATTTATACCTCAGCCTATTTGGGAGGTTCAACCACCGGACTTTCAGGAAAAGATTATCTACGAACCCCAGAGGGTAAAATCATCGTAGGTACGGATGGTTATCCGAAAATAGATCCTAACAAAAATAAGTATATTGGTAATCGCGAACCCTTATTCCGTGCGGGTTTAACCAATACGCTCAAATACAAAAACCTGTCTCTTTCCTTCTTGTTTGATGGACGAATTGGTGGTGATGTAGTAAATGTTACCGGACGTGGATTGTTATCAAACGGTCAGAGTAAAATGCTCGAAACATATAGAGGTCGACAAATTGTTGTAGATGGCGTAGTGGCAAATGCAGATGGTACATATGAACCCAACACAACACCTATCACACTGGATTATCAGACACTTACAAACTATTTCGGTGCGGTAAGTTCGAACTTCATAGAAGATGGTTCGTATATCCGCTTAAGCTATGTTTCAATAAACTACGATTTATCCAAGTATGTAAAAAATACGCCATTTAAAGATTTGCGATGCACGCTAACAGGCAATAATCTATTTTTATTGACTAAATATACAGGTGCAGACCCAACTTTAAACGCTGATACAGGAGCAGGAGGAACAGGTTCAGCAGGTATTGATAATTATGCAGTACCAAACACAACAAGTTTTAATCTTGGATTTACAGCAACATTTTAAAGAATAACATTATTAAAACGAACATAGGTATGAAAATATTTCGATACATAGCAGTAAGCATTCTGGTTATCTTTATTGTTACCGGTTGTGAAGGTTTTTTGGATATTAATACAAGTTTAGACAGTCCGACTACCATCACTGTAGATCAGGCATTGCCAACAGTTTGCTTTTATGCGGCACAAATCAATTACGATCACGCCGAATATGGAGTGTATCTATCTCAAGCACTAACAACAGCTTCTAAGAGTCAGACCGGTGAGTATGCATACAGTCAGGGTTGGGAGTTTCTGTCCATGAACCGTCATCCGCAATGGCGTCGTCATTTTTATGATTTAGGAGCAAACATTAATGAGCTGATTAGTGCAGCCGAGAAAATAAACTCACGAAACTTCATTTTGATTGCTCGTACCATCATGTTGCAATCAACTATGCTTACTACTGATGCTTTCGGACCAATGCCAAGATCTAATGCATATAAATCTACATCACCCACTTATGACACACAAGAGGAAATTTACGATTGGATGTTTGCAGAAGCTGATGAATTGGTTGCACTATATTCAAATCCGGATTGGATAAATAATCCTGATAATAGACCGATTACTGACAAGATGGATAGAATCTTTAGTGGAGATATGAAAAAATGGGGCTTATATGCAAAAGCATTGCAAGCAAGATTATGGTTGCGGAAATTACCTAATTGGGAAAATACACCTGCTGTATGTGATAGAATTATCAGCATGGTAGATGATGTATTAAATGATTCTGAATGGGAAGAACCACGCTATTATTATCCGGGAGGAACCAATGAGCAGAACTGTCCATGGGGTACATCGGCACCCATAATTAACGCATGGGAAAGCAGAAAAAATCGTTTAGCTACCTCCGTACCTACAAAGTTTTTTGGATATGGTATCTTAGGGTTCTATAATACATATAATCTAAATAGAAGATATGCATTGGATCCACGGGCTGAAAAAATTATGACACCAAGGGATATATCAGGTGTAAATGGAAGTACGCAACTTCGTTGGTTAGAAACTAATATCGGTATGGATGTATCGATGAAAATAACCTATTATCCTGATTTATATGCTACCACTGCAGGAAGCAATCCATACACAAAAAATGAAAGCTATGTGCCTTTAATCACGGAGGAAGAGTTGATGTTTATTAAGGCAGAAGCACAGTATTGGAGAGGAGACAAAGCAGGAGCATATGCTACTACAAAAACTGCGGTTATACATAATATGGTAAGATATGGGGTTACTACGTCGGTAGCATCAGATGGAGCTGAGTTAACCGGCACAGCAAAAACACGTTACAATCGATTCTTCGAAGTTAGATTGCCGGGAGAGACAAGTTTCACAATTGCAGATTTAATGCAGCAAAAGTATGTCGCAATGTATTTACTGCCTGAACAATGGACAGATGTTCGTCGCTATAATTACAGCAGTAAAACAAATGGAATCAAATATGATGACGTAGAAGTTTATACGATTACTAAGGTACATAAAGGTACAGGTACGAGTTATGCAGTTACTGACTTCACTTCAGAATACTCACTTCGTCGACCATACAATTTATATGAGCCATATTGGATGCAGGCAGATGCTTTCGGGACTAATGCAGAATTGTCACCAAATGCTTGGATTACTCGTCTAAATTACGACCCCGAAACCGAAGATAAATATAATCGTAATGAGTTAGAACGTCTGGGAGCCTTCAAAAATCATGAATGGCTGAAAAAACGTATGATTTGGGCGTATAACACAAGCGGTAAAGCTATCAGCAGCGATCCTATAGAGTGGAAATGATTACAGGAAATTAGAAATTAATATTTAAGAATCAGAAGAGATGAAACAGATTTTGAAAAATCAAGGAAATCCGGTAATTATGTTAGTCATAGTGCTGATTTTCTTTTCATGTGAAAAGCATGACTTCATTGATAAAAACGCAATTACAGGAAATGTTGGTCCGCAAGCATATTGGGAAATAGCAAGCTCTACTGTTAGTGCCGGTTCAGATGTGGCGTTTGATGCTCAATATTACTCGACCGTAGCAGATATTGATCATGCAGAAGTGTGGTATAATATCGTAGAAACAGAAGAAAAAAATGTGTCTTGTACTTGGGCGACTACGTTTACCTACTCCATCAGTTCGATCATCTCGAAAGAACAACGTATTTCCCAGAAGATAAAAGAATATCCCCATGCTTTGGCGGTATGGTCTGATTCGCTTCATGCTTATTTTTTCGAAAATACTTTTCCGGTCAGCGGAACTTTAAAATCATTTGCTTGGTCGAAACCCGCTGCTTTTGATTCTTTAAAAATGGAAACCTATTTTGGAGTTGGATACATGCAGCATTTTAAGGATAGTCTGTATAATTTGATGAAATATGCCGATTTCAAAAACATGATATTGGGACTATCGTTAAGGTCTGATTTTAAACAATATACAGATTCTACGTTGGATATCAATTCCGACTCTTATGTTTATCATTTCAAAAAAGACATAAACGGAAACACGCCAGTTCCGACTGAGATAGAGCAACTTTATAATGACAGTATCCCATTCGATAAATTAATCAGTGGAGCATCAGGCTATAATGTAGAATACAAGCGCACGTACTCTTTAAATGCTAACTTACGAGTATACGATAAAAAAGATATTTATGGTACTACTGTAACAAAGAAAATAGATATTAATTGATTTGAATATTTAAATAACTAATCATCTACATGAAAACAATAACGCAACTAACACAATATTTATTGATAATTCTATTAGGTTATTTCACCTACGGATGTTTCGATAATATACCTGATATTGAAAACCTTCCATCACCAGATGTGAATTTTACATATGAGGTTTCAGATGATACATACACACTTGATTATTACGTTGGTGCAACAGTAAAGTTTCAAAGCATTTCAGGTATGGATGGTGACTGTGTTTGGGATTTTGGCGATGGTACGCCCACTGTTACGGGTAAAGAGGTGACGCATAAATATGCTGCAGCAGGATCGTTTTCTGTGAAGTTGACCATCAATGGATTAAAGCACAGTACAAAGCCTATCATGATAAAAGATATAGTTCCTATTATGTCGGTTGATTCTGTTGCTGGTGGTATATGTGAAGTACTTACCACACCGGTAAGCATATCGGTAGAATTACCTAATCCTGAGAATCTGGCAGAAGAGTATTTGTGGTTATTTCCTGCCGGCACTACGGATGAAGCAGGAAATCCGGTGAGTACATCTACATTAGCAGATCCGGGTAAGCTTAAATTCGGACATGTTGGTTCGCAAACAGTAAGATTACAGGTAAAATTAGCAGGAAGATCATTAGAAGAAGGCAAAGTAAATGTGCAAGTTGCATATAATCAGGATGTTCCTACTTTGTATTATGCGGTTAAAGGCGGAAATATAATGGCACTTAAATTAGCCACAAACAAACCTGCAGGTATGAATATATATCCGTATGATATGGGTGTATCGTCGGGAAAACATCCGCTCAACATATTATTCAACGATGCATCCCTGTATATTTTAGATTGCGGACAGCAGTTTACCTTTGTTGATGATGCTTCCGGTATTATGGGTGATGGACGAATCATGATTATGTCCAAAGATGGAGCAAAAGTGGAAACCATGTTATCCAATATTGGCGGTCCGGCTTTCAACGACCCATTTTACGGATACATTGAAGGTAAGTATTTATATTTTACCGACAGAAATACAGGAATCAAGACGATAGAACTCAAAGATAGAAACAGAATACATACACCGGCTGAATTTCCTTTTAAAGTACAAAATGCCACATTGGGATATTACGCTAACGGATGGAGTTATGGTGCTATGAATGCCTGCTTTACCAAAGTGGATGGTGTGTGGTATTGGTGTAAGACATTTAATGGCAATGGTATCTATCGGTTTACAGATGGAGATATTCTACCTACTGCTATCACGGGTGGTCAACCTGCACCGGCATCGGGTATTGCTTTGTCGGGCATGAGTCCTAAATCCTTAGTGTGGGACAGTAAAAAACAAATGTTCTATTTCAGTGTTTATGATACAGGCTACGAAGGTTTTTATCGTTGTAGATTAGACCAACTCAATGAGATAGGTGGTACTAAAAGCAATTTAGCACCCTATAAAATTCTTACAACCACAGGTAAAACCGTAACTCCCATTACCGATACGGGTAAAGGAGAAGGAAGCTCCGGTGAGTTTATAGGAATATGCCAAATGGCTTTGGATGAAGCAACCGGCGATATTTATTTCGGATTACGTTCAGCTTTCCCTAATGAAGTAAAATCGGGCTTAATGAGATACAATTCAAGCACAAATAAAATTGAACATGTTATTGAAGGTGTTGAGGTGTATGGGGTTGCTATTAATAACGGAAAATCAAAATTATTCTGATGATAAAAACAATATCTTACAAAAATAGAATTCTAAACATCTCATTATTATTGTTTATTTGTGTCTTTTATCTTTCTGCTCAATCAGTTAAGAGGGAAGTGAGAGCCACATGGCTTTCAACGGTATGGCGATTAGATTGGCCATCAACCACCGTACCTACTGCAACCGGAACAAATGAAGCATCAAGAGAGGCTGCACGCACTGCACAAAAAAATGGATTGCTGAACGTGCTTGACAGGCTTCAAAATGCTAATTTCAATACCGTATTTTTTCAAGTTAGAGGCATGAGTGATGCGTTTTACAACTCGCAATATGAACCTTGGAGTCAATATCTATCCTCAGAACGAGGGGCTGATCCGGGATGGGACCCGCTTGCTTATATCATTACCGAAGCTCATGCACGCGGCATTGAAGTACATGCATGGTTAAATCCATATCGTTATTCAACTTCGTCCGAATCGCATGGTAATCTGCCAACCGATTATGCCACTACACATCCTGAGTGGATATTAGACTATGGCTCGTATACAAAAATTCTCAATCCTGGCATTCCTGCAGTGAGAGAGAGGATATGTGATGTAGTAGAAGACATCATTACACACTATGAAGTCGATGGTATTGTATTCGACGATTATTTCTATGTTTCAGGTACAACAGATGCATTAGACAATGCACAATTTCAATCCTATAATCCGAAAGGATTGTCACGTGCCGATTGGCGGCGTGATAATGTAAATCAGATGGTTAGAGATGTGTATGCACGTATCAATAGCATAAAGCCTTACGTTACTTTTGGTATTAGTCCGGCAGGTGTAGCTGCTTCGAGCGCAGCAGTTGCTAATTCCTATGGTTTACCGGCTGCTCCGGCAGGTAGCGATTGGCAATACAATAGTATATACAGCGACCCTTTAGCGTGGTTAAAAGATGGGTCGATTGATTATATCTCTCCGCAGATATATTGGACCATAGGCTCCTCCAACGATTTCTCAAAACTTAGTCCATGGTGGGCTAAAGCATCCAATCTTTTCGGCAGACATTTTTATTCCAGCAATACGAGTAGTTTTTCAAATAATGAGCTTGTTAATCAGGCGAATATCAATAGAAATGCCGACTTAAACGGTACCACAGGAAGCGTGTATTTCCGTACCAATGACTTGGCACAATCAGCATTGAATGCCTTGAAAGCCGGTCCATATAACTCCAAAGTGTTGCGTGCAGCCTATGGATGGAAAACAGCACCCACACAAGGATTAGTAGAAAGTCTGGCTATAGCTGGTAGTAAAGTTACATGGAACTACTCTGATAATTCTGTAAGATATAGTGTTTATGCTATTCCAACTGCAAATTATTCAGAGGCAGATATCTTTTCAAGTGCAAAGTATTTATTAGGAATTTCCTATACCAAAGAATATAACTTACCCACAGGCATCTCTAATGCAAGTCATAAAATTGCTGTTGCTGTATACGATAGATATGGGAATGAATACCCACCGCGCGTTTATGGGGAGAGTGCCTCTACCATTGATCAGCCTCAATTAAACTATCCTGCGGACGCTCAAAATGTGGTGCTTCCAGCCTTGATGTCGTGGCAAGCAGTTGCTAATGCTGCATATTATGTTTGTGAGATTGCCGAAGATGTAGCATTTACAAAGCCTATTGCAGCAAGGGAAACTCCAGTTGCTGAGTTTAATTCGGGCTTGCAGACCAATCTCAAAGACAATACAACTTATTATTGGAGAGTAAAAGCCATTGCTCCAAACTGTCCTGTAACTACTTCAAGTGTAAGAAGTTTCATCGGTACGAAATTCAAAATTAATTCGCCAGTTGACGGAAGCGACAAAATATCGCTGACACCGGAATTGCAATGGATGAGCATAGGAGAAGGAGCAAGTTACACCTTGGAAATTTCTAACAAATCGGATTTCTCGGTGATAACGTATTCCAAAACAGTACAAGCTACCTCAGCAACCATTCCGGATGGTACATTAACTCCATCTACAACGTATTATGCTCGTGTTAAAGCTGTGAAGGGAGATATACAAGCCATTTCAGAAAGAATAGCGTTTAGTACGGTGGAAGTTCCGGTACCGGTACCGGTCATTCTTTCTCCCGCAGATGGTTCGACTATTTATGGTACAAGCATAGAAATCAGTTGGCAGGAACAAGTATCGCAAGGATTCAGGGCAGAATTATCAAAAGACCCATCGTTCCCTACACGGCAAACTACACTAAAAAGTGCCGATGCATTTGTATACAACACAAGTTATGATGGTTTAAGCGATGACACATATTATATCAGAGTACGTGCTAAGAATGCTGAAGGATTGACCGATCCATCACCTGCTGTAATGGTAATATTAAAAAATGCATCAGGCATTAAGGAAACACAAGAAATACAATTCTGTTATAGCTATTTTGATACCAACAACACCTTGAATATTGTCATAGATAACGATATAGATAGTTCAGCACAAATAGATGTTTATTCCATTTCAGGTGTACTCATGCAAAAACAAAGTCATGAGCTTGTAAGTGGTAGAAATACAATTTTATTAGAATCGAGTGAATTAAAATCAGGTATCTATTTATTAAAAATTAAAACAACAACTAAAGAAAGGATATTGAAAATTAAATTATAAATCAATTAACAAGAATTACTAACTCAAAATTAAACGTTTATGAAAAAACTTACGTTATTATTAACAGCTTGTGCCATAACGATGATGTCGTTCGCAGCAGGCGGTAACATCACTTACGTACTTAACGGCGGTGTTACAAATGATTATGGATGGACAAATAAAAGCGACATGTTTGATGCTTTTATGAAAGAAGCGAATCCAACCTTTGCATGGAATACGCTCGAGTATTACAAACAACAAGCCGATCCGCTAAGTGCGCCGAATATTGCTTCTGGATTGACTTCTTGCGCTATTCTGAACTCTAATGCAGCGCAATGGGGCTGGTTAAAAACCTATATTATAGATGTAACAGATACGCAAATTCCAACGGCACCCCCCACTAGGTTGCCTACTAAATTAAACAGTACGGACGATGGGACTTCGGCTGCATGGCGTTATGCGGTAGGAGCTTTTTTCGTTGAAGGACAGCGCACCGGTTGGCCCATATCTGCTGATTTTTCGGTAGCTGGACAACTTGACGCATTTATACCAGCATGGGGACATGCTTTTGCTGGTCCTGCCACCTACGATGGAACGGAAGAGGTATTTATTCCGGATCCTTACAAAGAAGGCGAAACTTTCGGAGGTTGGTTTAGAAACGTCGATTTCTCTGGCGGAAAAGTAACGTCTATTCCTGCCGGAACCGAGGGGAATATTACGCTCTATGCTTTCTTTGGCGAATATATTCCGACTATTGCCGAAGTCAAAGAATTGGCTGCCGGAGCCGAAACTAAGGTAAGTGGTGTGGTAACGTACGCAAACGGCAACGAAGTGTATATACAGGATGCTACGGGCGGTTTGAAAGTGGATGTAGAGAGTGGTTCGTTCTCTATAGGCGATAAGATTACCGTTTCTGGAACTACGGTAACAGCAGGAGCTTATGTGGTATTGACAGGCGCTACTTTCCAAAAAAAAGAAGCGGCATCGCTGCCTACGATTCAATCATTGACACTTTCCACATTGAAAGCGGACGCGGCTCCGTATATGTTTAAATACATAGGCATTGACGGACTGACGATTCAATCATACGGTTCGGGCGATGTAACTCTCCGTGATAATAACAGCAATACCATTGTTTTGGTATCCGCGCTGAATCAGTCTACGTTGCCTGTCGGCACGAAAGTAAACGTAAAAGGAGTGGTGTCTTCCAATGAAGGCGTAACTTATTTAGTAACCGACGCTATCCGAGTAACCGCATCCCCCGTTCCGCGCGTTGATCCCGCTACGTATGAGGCGAAAGAAGACGGAAAATACACATTGACCAGCAAATGGTTGGTGTCAAGCATTATGGACAATTTAGCCGCAAACCAAATCCACAGCGCCTCTCAAATGGTACGTGGTATGGTGCCAATAGATGGAAAAATGTATTTTATCGATAGCAACTTAGAGCAACTGACCGTTGTTGACGGAGCTAACGGAAACCGTCTTGCTCCGATAAAATTAGAAGCGAAGATATTCGAAACTTGCGAGCGTCCCGTATCGGGCTCGTACCCACTTAATGATCTAAAATTGGATGGCGCAGGTAATTTATTACTTTGGAATGGAGTTACTTCCAATAAAAAACCGGCTCAAGTTTGGAAAATAAACTTGGCTGACGGTACCGGAACAGAAGTAATCAGTGAGGCGTTGGTTGACAATCCTGATTTTGCAGAAGCTGCAATTCGTTTTGATGCCTTTGGTGTATATGGTGATGTTACTAAGGATGCCATCATTATGGCAGCAAATGCTTCAGGTATGTCAGCTTTCAAATGGGAAATCAAAGATGGAGTGGCTGGAGCTGCAGAAGTTGTTATTATTGATGTTTCGGAACAAGGTACTTTCTTAACCGGCTTAACCAACCCGGGTACTGCTCCTCAAATTTTCCCAATGGATGAAAATTATTTCTATTTAGACGGAAACGCAACGCTTCCTACATTGATTGATATGGATGGTAATATTGTGGATGGCTTCTATAATGTTCCTAAAGAAGTTGAAGATTGGTCGGTGGCTCACGGAAACAAAAGCGGACATAATGGTTTGGTTGAATTTGAAGTTGCAGGTGAACATTTCTTCCTTATAGCGTCAGGAAATACACTTGCTACACCTCCTTCTTCGTTCCGTCTATTTAAATGGAAAGATGCAAATAAGGAATTTAAAGATATTGAATCGTTATGGACATTACCAGCAGCAGGCATGGGTGCTGTATCTAATCCTTATCGTACTGCTGTTCCATCTGTTGAAATAGATGAAGCAAATGGTATTGCTACCTTGTACCTCTACACCGGTGAAAATGGCTACGGTGCATATGAATTTAAAATAAATGTTACTGATGGAGTTGCAAGAGTTAACAACAACACAATAAAAATTGCTGTTAATGAGAAAACATTAAGCTTCGAAGAACCAATGGCTTCTGTTACTGTTTATTCGGTTTCCGGTCAGTTGCAAGTAAAAGCTACTCATGTAAACTCTGTGAAAGTTGCTAATCAAGGTGTATATCTTGTGAAGGTAAAAACCATTGATGGTGTAAATGAAATTCACAAAGTTATTGTAAAATAACATATTAATTTTTCTTCGAAAGAGGTGGTGGCAGCGCCATCACCTCTTTTTATATTTTGCTATGCTTATGAATAAGATTATTACTTCCATTTTTATTTCTTTATTTTTTATTTCTGCTTATGCGCAGACTTTGACCGTTGGCGGTACTGTGTATAATATCGACACTCTTGAAAATCATCAAGTTGGTCCTGGTACTCAATATGTAGCGTTAAGGCTGACTACTGCTCCGGCGAAACGTTTAGATGTGTATTTTCTAAAAACTGACTTAACCAATCCATATGTTGATATTCGTGCAACTATCGGACGTGATTCTATCTATGGAGGTGAAGGTATCTCTACGGCAGCAAAGAGGAAATCCAAAGATGGTTTATTCTACTTTGCAGGAACTAATGGCGACTTCTATGAAACTGCACTGCCTTATGTTGGATATCCTGTTAGTGGAAATATTATAGATGGTCAGATTGCCAAAATTCCGGGTTCGAGAAATGTGTTTGTAATGAGTGCATCCAAAGTACCTGATATTGGTGTTGCTTCTTATTCAGGAAATATAAAATTTGGGAGTTCAAACTGGGCTATTCACTCTGTCAATCATCTTAGAAATGAGAATAAATTGGTTTTATACAATGAGTTTAATGGAAAGGTTACGCGAACTAATAGTTATGGTACTGAAGTATTAGTCGAACTTTTAGAAGGGCAGATCTGGGGCACTAACAAAACCATAAAAGCTAAAGTATTAAAAGTTGAGAAGAATATCGGTAGCATGGCTATTCCAAAGGGTAAAGCCGTACTTTCCGGTCATGGTACTTCCGCAACACAACTAAACAACCTATCTGTAAATGACGAGATAGACATAAAATTCAGCTTGATATTAAACAGTTCTGCCTCTAATTTTACACAAATGACAGGTGGAGATAATTATAAAACCATGCTACTCAATGGTGTAGTGGAGCAAACTAATGTTTGGAATGAACGTCATCCTCGTACAGGTCTGGGTTATAGTCAGAAAAAAGATAAAGTAATTTTCTGTGTTGTAGATGGACGAGGAGTTTCATTGGGCGCAACCACATTAGAGTTGGCAGAATTAATGAAGAGTGCGGGTGCTTACACAGCTTTCAACATGGATGGAGGTGGTTCGAGTACCATGTATGTTGCAGAATATGGCAAAGCTGTAAACACAACGAGTGATGGTAACGAGCGTGCTGTAGCAAACGGTATTTTTGCAGTGTCAACTGCTCCTGCTGATAATGTTATTAGCATGATAAAACCATATAAATCAACAATCTCCCTACCTCAATTTGGCGAATATCAACCCAAATTCTACGGATATAATCAATATGGAGTTCTACTTTCTGCTGATGTTCAGGGTGTTGTGCTTACCTGTCCGTCTTCCTTAGGTATTATTGATGGCGATAAGTTTGTAGCTACCGGAACAACATCTGGAAATATCACTGCTACTTATAACGGGATATCTACTGCGACTATATCAGTAACATTGCAAGCTGTTGCTAATTTAAAAATTCGTCTCGACTCTGTTATTGTTGATAACAGAACCGATTATCCTATCGAAGTTATTGCAACAACATCAGGAGGAGACGCACTAATATCGCCGGATGCATTAAGCTGGACTGTTACAGATACCGAAATATGCAAGATTGAAAATGGTATAGTAAAAGCTTTGAAAAATGGTAAAACAATGGCGCAAGGTCAAATTGGCTCGGTAACGGATGAAATTCAAATTAATGTTGAAATTCCTTCTGCTGCAACAATAATTGGCGATAGCATGTCTGTGAATAAATGGACTCTGGCAGCATCCTCTTTTTTAAATGCACAGCTTAATCAGTCAAATTTACCTTCGGGATGGGATCATGGAGCTGCTGTAAATTTTCTACATGCTGCTGGTCGTTCGCCCTATATTAGGCTTACAAATCAGAAAACCTTGTTTGGTATCCCTGATACAGTTAAAATGGTTATGAATATAGGAAATATGGCTTTAACAGAAGCAATATTCTATTTAAAAGCTAATAACGATACCAAAACCACATCATACAAAATAAGCTCGTTCGAAGCCAACAAGGATTTTAATATAAGTATTCCGGTCGATGCTCTTTTCGATATATCTGACAGGGCTGTTTTCCCCATCAAATTTGATAATGTGAATTTCTATATCAACACATCCGGTATGACAGAAAGCCAGCCTTACACATTAGCTATAAAAGACTTACTATTAGTATATAAAGACTTTGTAGTTAGCGCATTAAAGCCAATTAAATCAGAACGATTTGCTATTTACCCAAATCCTGTCAACAATAAAATATTAAATATTCGGTTAAGCGAAAACAACTCACAAAATGTTCACACCGAAATATATAATGTATCAGGACAATTATTGATGTCAACTCAGCACGGAGTGTATAAAGGCAATTCTATATCAATAGCAATAAAAGACTTTAGCTCCGGAATGTATTTATTAAAGGTTTATGAAAATAATCAAAGCAGTATTACTAAATTTGTCGTTGATTAATTTTAATGTATATTTATAAAAACACAAAAATAAAATTTAAACGTATGAAAAAGATGCTATTAATCAACATTTTGATGTTGACTTCATTATTGGTAATGGCTCAGTCGATTACTATAGAAAAAACTTATTCTATTGATGTTCAATCCGGATTTCATCCTCAGTTTAACAGCGATGGTACTATGCTTGCATTTTCAGGCGATTCTTATGTCGGATTGAATGTATATAAATTAGCAAATAAATCAGTTATTAAGATAACAGAAGATGCAGGTGCAGGATTTCAACCTGTTTTCAGCAAAAGCAATGATAAGATTTTTTATAAAAACATTGTTTACCAAGAAAGATTACGTAATGAGGGTGTAAAAAGTTACGAATTTGCTACAAAAAAAGACTTGGTTTTATTAGCTCCACAACGAAATGTAAGGCAGCCTCAATCGTATGAAAACGGTATAGTTGTGCATGCCAACAATAAGTTATTAAAAGCAACCATAGGAAAAACTCAGGCTCCTGTACCCGATTATGTATGGAGCGATGGCAGTAATCTTTTTATCTACCGTAACAATAAAATTCAAAAACTCAATCCGATAGAAGGTGCTAATGGCTATATCTGGGCATCTTTGTCGCCCGATGGCAAAAGTATCTTATTTACTGCTGCCGGCGAAGGTGCATATGTTTGTGATTTAGATGGAAAAATCACTGCTAAGTTAGGTTATTTGAATGCACCAACATGGTATGACAATAATTTTGTTGTAGGTATGCAAGATAAAGACAATGGAGATTATGTTACCGAATCGAAAATTATAATGAAGAGTGTTGATGGTAAAACAGAGAAGGTATTAAGCGATCCGAAACAAATTTCAATGTACCCAACCGCATCATCAAAAGCAGGAAAAGTAGCATTCAATGCTATTGATGGGAAAATTTTTATCGTAGAAGTGAGAGTGAAATGAAAACATCATTAAGATTTAGTATATTAGTCTTATTTGCATTTTGTATAAATATTCTAAATGCACAGGACTTAACAGGAATAAAAATCCACATTAATCCCGGTCATGGTGGCTGGGATAGTGATGACAGAGGTATTCCTACTCCCCTATTTCCATCAGTCGGACCAAATGTTGGCTTTTGGGAATCGCAAAGTAATCTTGATAAAGGCTTACAGTTGAAAGCAATGTTAGAGACACTTGGTGCGACCGTCCAAATATCGCGCACACAAAATCGCACGCAAGATGATTTGCCTCTATCTCAGATTGTTCAGATGGCAAACGAGTTTCAGTCTGATTTTATGTTGTCGATTCACAGTAATGCCGGTAGCGGAACTGCCAATTATGTATTAATGCTGTTCGCAGGAAGAACTGACGGAGATACACATATCTATCCTACCCCGACTCCAAAATCTAACGAAAGTAGGGATGTCAGTACAGAAATAGCTAAAAATCTAATTAAAAATAAATTGACAAATTGGACGGCGGCTAACTATAATGTTTCAGGCGATAAAACATATGCACGACTATATATGGGCTGGAGTGATGGATATGGAGTTATGCGTGGTTTGACAGTACCAGGGGTGATTTCTGAGGGTGCTATGCACGACTATATTCCTGAAACATATCGACTTATGAATATGGATTACAAATGGCTTGAGTCGTGGAATTTTAAGAAAGCATTTTGTACATATTTCAAACAAGCTGAAATACCAACAGGAAATATCGCCGGAACAATTAAAGACAGTCGAAATCTTATTCAAGACGGCACATATACAAAACATGGAAAAGATGTGCTTTTGCCTTTGAATGGTGCAACTGTAACCATAGTTGAAACTAATCAAACATATACAGTTGATAATAACAGGAATGGTGTGTATGTATTTAAAGACCTTCAACCCGGCGTTTATAATATTAAAGCTGAGGCTGACGGATATTACTCTCAAACTAAAGAAATTACTGTTCTGAAAAATGAAATTAACTATCTTAGTTTTGAATTGAATAAAATACGAAATACACCGCCGGAAGTTATAAAACACTCTCCAGATGTGGTTTTAACAGATAGCGTTATTCCATCTACCGATATAGTTTTGGAATTTAACTGGGATATGGATGAAGTAAGCACACGTGAAGCTTTTTCTATTACTCCTGAGGTAGCGGGTAAATTAACATTTGAAGATAGTCAGTATAGATTACGTTTCAAACCGGATTTTCCATTAGAGAAATCAACACTATATACAGTAAAACTTGCTAAAACAGCTAAGCATCCTGATAATATTTCATTAACAGAAGACTTTGTTTTTCAGTTCGTTACTAAAAGTAGAAACAGATTGGCATTACTTGAAAGCTATCCTTTTGATGGGGCGAAAGTAAATGCTTCTAAACCTCTTTTCTTCTTTATTTTCGACAAAGCTCTGAATAGCTCTAATGTCAGAGACGAAGTTAATGTTTATGATTCATCCGGTAAAGCAATCGACAAAGCCACTCGTTCAGTCAAAATAAATAAGCTTAGTGAACCTTATGGCGATATCTATTTTGAAGTGACAGAAGCACTTACTCCGGGTGGTAGCTATAAAATAAATATTGGGGCTAATGCTATGGATGTTTCAGGAGTGAAATTGGTTGATCCGATTGAGATTAATTTCACCGCAACTAATGTTGGAGTTACCGATAAATCAGTTATAGACAATTTTGAAGTTGATAGCAAATATACCTTTGATGAAGTCAATAGCGATAACTTTAGTTCGACATCTTTCAAAAGAAGCACTTCTAATAAACTATTTGGTTCTTCAAGCTATAACTTAAAGTCGTCATTTACAGATAATTACGCATCAGCAGTTTTTAAACTGAATGATCCTGTAATTACTACGGAGCAAAATAGAGTATTTGGCTTACATGTTTATGGTGATATGTCGGGCAACGAACTACAACTCTATTTTCAATCTACTGAAATAGCTTCAGATATATTAATTCTAAAACTATGTGATTTGAATTTTATGGGTTGGGAATTTGTTGAAGCTCAAGTACCTGAATCACCTGCTTACCGCTTAACAGGCATTAGAGTTCAGCGCAAAGAAAGTATACTTTCAAAATCAACTGATATCTTTGTCGATAATTTATTACAGTATGCAGAGCCTATTTTGGGTGTGCAAAATAACAAAATTGACGATTTACTTAAAATATACCCAAATCCTGTATCGGATATTGTTTATGTAACTTATAACAATACATCGACACCTTTATTAAAACTTTATACATTAAACGGTGTTTTATTAAAGGCAGTAAATGACAATCAGATGGTAGTTTCTGAATTTACAACAGGAACATACTTACTGAAAATCAACACCGAAGAAGGAGAGTATAGTAAGGTGATAATGATATATAGATAATTAATATTCTTCTACGAATTCTCCAAAAGTTAGGTATTGTTCGTATAACTCATTGTATAGCTTACTGTTTGCTTCGTTGGGAAAATATTCCTTGTCGAAGCCTTTGCCGATAACATCTTGGGCTACTTCGATATTGTCGTATATATCGGCTACAACCGCTGCACACATTGCTGCTCCAAGTGCACAGGTTTGCTCCGATGCTGCAACTTTAATCGGACGATTAAGTACATCAGCTAAGGTTTGCATTACGAATGGCGACTTTTTCGCAACGCCTCCTAATGCAACAACTTCATCGACACGAATTCCTTCACTTAAAAATCTCTCCATAATAGCTCTTGAACCATAAGCTGTTGCTTCAACCAAAGCTCTAAAAATCTGAGGTGCTTTAGTGCCAATCGTCAAACCTGCTATTGCACCTTTCAGATTTTGATTTGCATCGGGTGTGCGCCTTCCATTCATCCAATCTAAAGCTATCACACCGGATACGCCAACAGGTATTTTTTCTGCTTCTTCGGTAAGTTTAACAATTATAGAAGATGACATTTTTTTAACTAATGCTGCTTTTTGTTTATCATCGATATCTTTAAAATTATCAAGTACATTATCTATAGGCCACATCAAAATATCTTTAAACCATGCATAAATATCTCCGAAAGCTGATTGACCGGCTTCTAATCCTTCCATACCCGGAGTAATCGAACCATCAACTTGTCCAGAAATACCTTTGACGAAAACTCCCTGCATTTCTTCAGATGGAACTGTGAGCATATCGCAAGTTGATGTTCCAACAACCTTACTTAAATGATATGGTTTAATTTCACCGCCAATAGCTCCCATATGAGCATCCAAAGCTGAAGTTCCTATCAAAGTAGTTTCCGGTAATCCTAAACGCTGCGCCCATTCTTTATTAATTACACCTTGAGATGTATCGCATGTAAGTGTCTCATCATTAAGTGTCAATCTAACTTTAGCCAAATTAGAATTTAACCTGCCAAGGAAATCTGCTGAAGGAAATCCTCCCCATTCTGTATGCCACATAGCTTTATGTCCTGCCGCACATCTGTTTCTTTTTATTTTAGCAGGATTGTCTTGCCCCGTCAACAATGCAGTCATCCAATCTGTATGCTCAATCCACGAATATGCGGAATTACTTACGCTTTCATTTTTACGAGTAATATGTAATGCTTTTGCCCAAAACCATTCTGAGGAATAAATACCTCCTGAATATTTTGTAAAATCAACTCCTCCCCAAGTTCGACTTAAGGTATTAATATCTTCAGCTTCCTGTATTGCTGTGTGATCTTTCCATAACACAAACATAGCGTCAGGATTATCGGCAAACTCAGGTAACAGTGCCAATGGTACGCATTTCTCATTGACAGGTGCAGGAGTGGAGCCTGTAGTATCAAAAGTTATGGCTTTTACGTTTTGCGCAATTATTGCTTGTTGACTAAGTATATCTTTTACGGTATATTCTAAACCTTCAATATAATCTAAAGGATGTTGCCTGAATTGATTTTTCGACTCATCACAATACATTTTTTTCTTCCAGCGCGGATATTCAAAAACTGAAACTGCCAATTCTTCCCCTGTAATAGCATCTACTAAAAGTGATCTTACTGAATCTGATCCGTAATCAATACCGATTACCAAACTTGTATGTTGTCCCATAATTATATAATTTTATTTCGCAATGTTTCTTAAAAAATCATCTAAATTTTCAGGAGAAATCCCGAAAATATATTTATGTCCTTCTATAAAGGGTTCATTTAACTCGAAATTTTCAATCGATATGCCTCCGGGAATTGGATCTTTACTTGCCCAATATGCGTATCTACCTGTCACTATGCCTGTTAAGCTTTCTGTAGCTTGTTCTTTAATCCAATATTGAATTGCATGCTTGCCATAATAACGCCAATGTGACCGTGTTCCGGGATAATATTCTGCTTTTGAATAATCTTTTTCATCGGGCGTTGCTATAAAATATGTCTGACCTTTTTCATTGACTATCATATCATTCACAGATATTGGAGTTCTTGCCGTAAAATGAATATCCTTATATGTTGACCATAATTCTAAAGAGTTTATTGTTGTATCTCTGAGAATTAAGTTACGAAGTCGTGCCTTATTTCCCATTGTTGCAGTCAGCACAAAAGACTCTAAATCGACAGACCCACTATATGTATAAGCTGATATTTCAAATTCATATGGACGGCTTTCGAACAATCTAATCTTCACATAAACTTTAGCTCCATTATCAAATTCTTCAGAAAACACAAAGAATGTAAGCACTTCTTCTCCTCCAATTTTTGAAATTACACCACGCGCCGGAAATCTTTCATCTTGCGGATTAATACTTAGGGAGTCATTTGCACTCCAAAATCTTTTACCATTTTTACCTTTATCCAAACTGCTCTTCTCTAATTCTGAATAACCTCTATCTATTGCTCCATAAGGAACAGGTTCTAAAGCAATAAAATTCATTACTTCATCATGAGCTAATCCAAGATAGGGACAGAAAATCCTAATCAAACCACGCGGACCGGGTGTTGGGGCAATACCTAACCTGATACCATTTTTATGTCCCCACAAAGGAATAGCTGCACTGCCTTGAGCAGGTAATATCCAACTACCAACAGTATCCGGAGGCGACAGTTGTCTAAGAGACACATTACCACTTTGAGGAAAAACCGCAAAAGTAACGGACATTAAAATAACAATTATTGATATTTTTACGATTTTCATTGTTTTTTACCTTTTACAACGTTATATCTGCACGCATTAAAAACACATTATATGGTTGCCATTGCGACATAGTAAAGTATATATTAGCACCATTATTCGTATGAGGATGCATATACGAACCATACAACTGAGGATATGCTCTTCCGATTGCTAATGTACGTTCTGCCGACCAAGCTCCATTTAATTCTTTAGCTGTTCTATAACAAATTGCATATCTATCTGAATCAAAATAAAGTACAATCCATTTTTTATGCTGTTCAAGATACATCACCGATAATTCACCAACTGTACCATCTAATATTACAGTAGCCTGTGATTCATTGCCTTTAATCCATCTTTGTAAGCTACCATTCCAATATTCGTAATTATTATAACTCAAGATATCCTCCTCAAGAAATCTGGCTAAACGTGCACTACCTGATCTACCTATCGGAGTTCCAACCATATAAACATAACCATCGCGTTTGGCATAGCCAATTTGACCAAAATAGCTATTAGCAGGAAATTTCACTTTGCTTTCACATGATATCCATGATAAACCCTTATTTACAGAGCGATAAAGACTGGAATAGTTCAGATGTTCATCTCCTCCCATCACCTGAAAGTTCATGAAATGCACATATTGTACACCTTTAACTTCAATTGCAGCTGTTGGTATTGATGTAAATGATTTATATCCCCATCTTGGAATTATCTCTCTTGCTCTTCGGGAATTATATGGATCTAAAGCCATACCTGAAAAGATTATACCGTTATTCAAAGTTGTATTTTCTGAAAATGCAAGTACATTTGAACGCCAGTCGTTACCATTATTCGGTCCGCCATCAGGACCAACTACAAAGTCACCACCGAATGAATCTCCAAAAAACAGACCTACCTTACCAGGCTCAATCTCCCATATAACACCCAAATCAGTGCAAGACAGTCCGTACAAAATATGAGTATTATTAGGATTAGGAAGATTTTCTCCCTCTAATGATTTTCCTGTTACACGGGATATCTTCTTTAAGTTTGTAAGTGTTAGAGCCTTATCTGTTTCTGCAGATACAATCTTGCCTTCTAAATATCTGATTTCACCTTTAACTCGCTTTGTTCCATCGTATGTAGAATGTGTCATAACCAACCAGACAGTTTCATTATCTTTTAAGAACATAGAGTTATAATATAAACCCTGATTAGTAGGTAGATTGGTAATAGGCTTAACAGGAGATGTAAAATTTTTACCATTATTATCACCAATTACAATAGTTGGCGTACTTGTTTGCCATATTGCCCCACCATGTGAATGAGCTGAGACTACAATTTCACCGGTTGGTAGTTGAAGAATATAAGGCGCTCCACCATGTGCACCCATATTAGCTCTCCAACGCCTCGATGTATCTGAACCCGACCAAGGATTTGCATCCCATTCACCGTTTAAGTCTCGTTTGACTAAAGTAGGAGAACCCCAACCTTGATCATTCACAATTTCGATAGCAAATAAAACTCCTTTGTTACCTTGCATAACAGTTGCTACCGGCATTCCATCTCTACGATTAGGGGAATAAGCTGCTCGTTTAAATGCAGTCCATGTTTCCCCATTATCGGTTGAACGAGAGCAAAGTATCTCCTGGTGAATAGTCGACCCGCCCCACCAAGCGGCTTCACTGGCAACCAACAACTCCAATTCGCCATTTGGCAATTGCACTACCATAGGCTCCCATGTTCTACCTCTACCAACAATTTTAGGATCGCTCCATGTTTCACCATTATCCTTAGAAATAATAACCATAACATGACAGTTTTCATTGGTTTCAGGTTTGCCATTTCCAACAAAAGACATTACAATCCAACCATTCTGAAGTTTAATCATTTCTGGATTTACAAACCGCCAATACGACTGACCGAAACTTGAATTTTCCTTATCTAATAATTTAGTCGGATTAGTCCAAGTCTTTCCGTTATCATAACTTTTTTGCAGATAAATATTAATCCAGTAATCATTATCATTTCCACCATGATAAGAACAAAGGAGAGTATCCTTACTAACCCTGATTATTCTCGGATATTCGGCTTGTAAGCCTACAGGCGATATTTGCTTCAAAGTTTTTGTTTTATCCCATTCTATTGTGTTTTGCACCTTCTTAGTTGTGGGATCGGTAACAAAACTACTATAATCAGAAAGAGTTTTTACGTTTTTAGTTATTACATCAGTCCGATTTCCTATTTGAACTTCTAACTGAAATATATAATTTGTATTTGGTTGTAGATTATTTATTAGTTCTGACGAATAAGTATTATTAGTGTTTTTTGAAAAATTGATGGATGTCAGATTGTTAGTTGATGTGCCATATTTAATTGCAATCTTATCATTAGCTACGCTCGCACCATCTATTAGGAAACGTGCAGAAATTTCCGTTTTGGTAATTGTCCAATCTTCACTACTCCATTTTACTCCTGTTAAAGTTTTAGCACTTATAGTCGGACTGAACAGCATAGAGCCATCAGCAGTTCTAAAATAGATACGAAAAGTATAATTAGTATTTGGAGTTAAATCCTCACATAACATAGTAAAGCTACTTGTCTGAGGGTATGACTCATTGACTTTCACACGAAACAAATCTGTAAAACCACGAGAGTTAAGGGTCGACATATTATAGCAAAAACCATATTCCACTATTTCTGCATCACCAAAATCGATATTAGAAATATTAAATTCAGCACTATTTGCTCCAACATTATTAAGTACTGCTGAAAATGAAACTGTTTTAATAATACGTGTAACATAAAAAGGCTCGCAAACTTCTTGAGCATCTACTTTAGCTCGTATATATGCATCTTTAGAAACTGTTAACTCATAAAAAGGAGTCGTTGCATTACGAATATTTGTCCAATTAGCACCATCATCCGTAGATTGCTGCCATTGTATAGAACCGTAATTTCCGGCATTCCACTCTAACTCTAAATACACTCTGTCGCCCTGACGAGCATATCCGGTTACTGTCTGAGAAATAATATTATTAACACAAACTACATTTATAAATAAAAGAAATAAGAAATATTTAAATTGTTTAGCTTCCATAGTTATTATTTTTCAAGGGTTATTACTTTTGTTAGTTTTTCGTTTTTTGTAATAAAGCTTATCAAATAATATCCTGATGAAAGATCGGATAAATTAAACGACAGCAATGAGTTATCACTCTTAACCTCTTCAAATCCAAAAGATTTTAGGAGTTTACCATCAATAGAATAAATATTGGCAGATGTAAATTTAAAATTATCCGGTAACTCAACATTAATCAATCCATTAGAAGGATTGGGATAGATATTGACTAAGGATTTAAAGTCATAAGCATTAGCTCTTGTATCTCCTGAGATATTATACAATATGGAAGATTGGCAACCACCGCCATCATTTACAACAAAGAGATAGCTTCCTGCTTTAGAGATTGTTAAGGTAGGATTATTGCTTACAACCTCATCATTATAAACCCACGAAAATGTATAATTTCCTGAGCCGCCACTAATTGTAGCCTCAAGCCCTATTTCCAAACTCCCGTTTGGTTCTAAAGATGCATCAAAGGAAGCAGGTATTACTTCAAAGACAGCATTTTGTTGAAATGGTATTTTTATTACTGTTTGAGCTTGAGAAAAAAGCACAATGCCGAACAGAAAAGAAACTAAAAAATAAGAAAAATGGTTTTTCATTCTCATAATGTTTTAAATAATTTAGCTGTTTTACGTAAAATATATTATCATCTCATCAAAAAACTGCTAAAATACAAAGTTTAATTTAGTTCGACAATGTTTGCTCTCATAAAAAACACATTGTATTGCCACCACAACGACATGGTAAAATATATTGTATCATCATTATTTGCAAAAGGATGCATATAAGATCCATATAATTGCGGATACTGATTACCTGAAGCTAATACCCTTTCTTTCGACCATTCACCATTTAATTCTGATGCAGTTCGATAACAAATTGCATATGCCTGTTCATCAAAATATAAAATCAACCATTTTTGATATTTTTCAAGATACATTACAGACATCTCCCCCACCGTTCCATCAAGGATCACTGTAGCCAAAGATTCACTCCCTGTCATCCACTTTTTATAGATGCCATTCCAATATTCGTATTGATTGTGGTTGAGTATGTCTTTTTCGAGAAACCTTGCCAAGCGAGCGCTGTTTTTACGTCCTATCGGTGTACCTATCATATATACATAACCATCACGTTTTGCGTATCCGATTTGTCCGAACAAACTATTCGCAGGAAATTTCACTAAATCTTCACACGAACTCCAGTTTAAACCTTTATCGGTTGACTTATAAATACTTGAATAGTTAAAATACTCTTCTCCACCGAAAACCTGCCAATTCATAAAGTGGACATATTGAACCCCCTGAATCTCAATGGCAGATGTAGGTATAGAGGTGAACGATTTGTATTTCCAACGTGGAATAATCTCTCTTGCTCTTTTAGAATTGAGAGAATCCATAGCCATACCGGAAAAAATCAATCCATCATCAAGATTTTTATTTTCAGAGAAAGCTAAAACATTTGCACGCCAATCTGTACCGTTATTAGGTCCGCCATTATCACCGGGCACAAAATTACCACCATAAGAATCGCCAAAGAAAATGCCAACCTTACCCGGTCCTATTTCCCAAATGATACCTAAATCCGTAGCTGATAACTCATAGAGCAAATGTGTGGTATTAATATTAGGTAGAGTCTCGTTAGCTAATGATTTTCCTGTAACCCTCGACAACATTGTCAGATTGCTTAACATAAGTCCGTACTTATTATTAACATATAATGTTCTAAGAGTAGATTTGGAGTCGGCAAATACTTTAAAAGAAAAAGAAAAAGTATCATCATCCTTTTCAGTTACTCTGTAAGAAAACGTGTAAGTCGAATTTTCAAACTTAGTTTTATCTACAGTCCCAATAAGTGAATTGCCCTTTCTATCTTGTTTATAAATCTCCATTTTAGTAAACTTATCCATATCCGACAGATGAATCTCTACAGAAAATGGATTTGTCAAATTAGCATCAATGGTATGTTGACTTAAAGTGACAGTTATTGGAAATTCATAAATAGGTATATCATTATCATCGCACGAAATTATTAATAAATTCAAACATAAGAAAGTTAATAAAATTCTTACAATACTACGATTCATGATATTTTCTAACTCGTTATAAGTGTTCATAAAATAACAGTATTACCTTCGATGTTTACAACTAATTACAAAGGTAACACTGTTTATATAGTTTTTAATCAATACTCCAACCCGGATTTTGGGGTATATTCTTCTTGTTCTTATTAATTTCGTCTTGAGGGATAGGGAATAAGTAATGCTTTGGAGCTTCAAAAACTCGTTTTTCTATACCTTTTCTCTTGTAGAAGGATAAATCGGTTCTACTTGTTCCGGAGTAAATATCCATACCATGTATCCAAGCATCATCCACATCTTTAGCAATTTTCCATCTCCTTACATCGAAGAATCTATGATGTTCAAAAGCTAATTCTATTCTTCTTTCCAAATGAATTCTTTCGCGCATTTCATCTTTGCTCAAGCCTGCCGGCAAATCAGGAATACCTGCTCTGCTTCTTATCTCATTAACATAAGTGTACACATTTGCAACCGGTCCCTGAGCCTCATTTAAAGCTTCTGCATAATTCAAATATATTTCACCAAGACGGAAGAATATTCTTGTGCGCAGTCTTCGTCTATCCGGATTAATACTTGCCTGTGGGTCAGCTAATTTCTTCTGCAGATAACCTGTCTTACAATAATCTGATCCGGCATGATCCCTGCCATCTTTACCCGACTTCCAAAATTGAATCGTTGTTCCTTTCCATGTCTGCATACAGAAATTTATACTTGCATAAAAACGAGGTTCACGACCAACATACATTTTATGTACATTTCTTGGATACCACCCATCAGGATGAGCATTAGCATCAATTCCATCTTCAGAATATCCTGAAGCCGGATTTATTATCGGTGTTACTTCATGGCTAATAGGATCTACAACTGTATATCCCGTGATTGGAATAGTACCATTTGCCATTTGATAAGCATCAACCATTTCCTGAGTTGGATTAAAGATTGAGAAACCACCTAAGCTTACAGGATCACAGCAGTTGTCGAAATGCGATGCTTTTCCATACAAACCTGAATTTTTGGTAAATAAGATTTCCTTATTGTTATTCTCTGTAAATATTTCCTGAAAATTTTCAACAGGGTTTGTTTTAGCTTTATACAGTCCATAACCGGCATTTAAAGCTTCGGTAATACAAGTCAATGAAGCATCTGCGGCAGCTGTCCAACGAGCAGCATCATAATCAGGAAATAATCTTTCACCTCTTGAATTAACAAACGTATTATAATCAGGATTACCATTCCATAGCGGACTTGCCATATACAATAAAACCCTTGATTTTAAGGCATAAGCCGAAATCGTAGTTGGTCTTCCTAAATCACGTTCAATAACAGTAGGTTCAAGCATACTTATCGCACGGTCGCAATCGTCAAGCACAAATTGCACACACTTTTCAATAGGTTCTCTGGTTATTGAAATAAAATCGTCACTTGTTGTTAACGACCTGTCTAACAGCACCACAGGACCATAAACTCTCATCAGCATAAAGTAATTAAAAGCTCTTAAGAAATAAGCTTCACCCTTCCAATGTGTAATCTCTTCACTTGTTGTAGGAGATTTATCCACATTTTCGATAAAAATATTACATTTTCTGATAACAGTATACAAATCAGTCCAATAAGGAGGCCATACGTTTGTAGGATTCCATGCTCCACTTCCAAAAATATGGGATGGGTGCGGACCAAAGGCAACTTCCATTTCATCGGATGCACCTGCAAACAGGTTTAATTCTGCTTCGTCAGGTAATGTTTCATAAATATTTGAAAGAAATCTTTCTGTGTATAATCTATTAGCAAACACATCATCTAATGTCAAGTCTTCATCGGGAATCATATCTAAATAATCTTCCTTACAAGAACTGAAATTAAGTGTCAAAATGCTAATTAGAAATAATATAATTGTTTTTTTAGTTCTCATTGTTGTATCATTTAAAAGTTAATTTGTGCACCAAAATTTATAACTCTCTGCTGAGGATAACCTCCTGTAGTGTTAAACTCAGGATCGACGATTTTTATATAATCGAAACATAACAAATTGGTTCCATTTACAAAGAATCTCACATTATCAATTTTAACTTTCTGTGTTAGATTCTTAGGCAAAGAATATCCGATTTCAGCATTTTGCAGTTTCAAATAGCTTGCATCTCTTAAATAAAGAGTGTTAGTTTGATAGTTATTTGGATTTGTACCTGCTATAACTGCGGGATATTTAGCTTTACTATTGTCGTCTGCACCGGGAATCCATCTGTTGTCGTAATATTCACGGAAGATATTGTAGTTAGGGAATTCTAACATATATGGATACATACCTTCAAGATCCAAATAATTACTTCTATTACCAACTCCTGCAAAATGGATAGTTACATCTACACCTTTATAAGCCACAGTTCCTCCAAAGCCAAACATAATTTCAGGAACCGCTGGGAATCCGATAGGCATTCTATCATAGGTATCGATTACTCCATCTTTATTGATGTCTTTATATTTAATATCACCAGGTTTTACAGTTTCCTGGAACATCTGTTTCGGACTGTTAGCTATATCATCTTCACTTTCGAAGAAGCCGAGTGCCACCAAACCAAATGGTTGATGTACAGGATTTCCTTTTTGCCATAGATAATCAAATGGAGGTTCCGGTTGATCATTCTCGAGTATTTCACTTCTTGCAAACGTAAAGTTAGCTTTGAATGAATAATATAATCCGGATTTTGTCCGTTTCATAATTTCAAGCATTGCATCGAATCCTTTATTATTAACTCTTCCTATATTACCTCTTGGCAAGCTTTCATACAAAATACCTGTAAACTGAGGAATAGATTGACGAGTTTGTAAGATATTTGAACGATCTTCATTAAAAGCATCAAATTGCAATGACACTAAGCCATCAAAAAAGTTTGCATCAAATCCTAAGTTTGTTTTAGTAGACACCTCCCATGTTATACCTGCATTACCGGTTTGCGCTTCTGCCATACCTGATATGAATGTCTGATCTTTACCAAATAAACCTCCGGCAGCATTTTTATTTACACGTGTAATATATAAAAATCTTTCTCCTCCTATCCTGTCATTACCAACCTGACCATGAGAGCCTCTGAACTTCAAGAATGATACTACATCCTTATTCCAGAAATCTTCATTAGATACAACCCAACCTGCTGAAATAGATGGGAAGAAACCATAACGCTTACCTTTAGGGAAGTTTTCCGATCCGTTATAACCCATATTAAATTCAGCCAGATATCTGTTGTCGTAATCGTAAGACAATCGCCCAACTAAACCCTGACTTCTATACGGTAAGTTGAATAATGAAGAACCTGCTTCTGTATCAACATATTCTCTTCTATTAAACAGAACAACTCCTAACACTCTATGTGCATCAAAAGTACGTTCGTAGTTTGTTCCTGCTTCCCAATAATATGAATGATTTGCTTGTCTTGTAGGTGCATAGCCTAAAGGTTGACCTTCTCTGATTAATGTATATTTATCTTCTCCGGTAACATCATCTACTCCCAAATATTGTTTAACCTCATATGCTTTTCTTCTGAACACTTCACTAAAGTAGAATGTGTCGAAAGCAAATTTACCATATAAACTAAGACCTTTTGTTACAAATTTGGATAAGTCCCACTTTAAGCCGAATGTTCCTTGAATTGTACTTCTATACTGTGTGGCATATCCGCTTTGTGTTGTTAAGCCCCAAGGGTTATCTTGCATGTAACCGGGTCCGCCCCCTACAGAACCATCAGGGTTTTGAATTGGGTAGTTGATTGGGGATATTTTCTTAGTGGCATCGTGAATCCATCCCGCAGGCGTTCCCTGATAATTTCTTCTTTCGATAACAGCTCCCAGTCCTAAGTCTAATACCAAATCTTTAGTGATATTAATATCTACATTGGATCTGAAGTTATTACGTTTAATTCGTGAGTTTGTCTCGTATTCATTATTCGGGTCTTCTTGATATAAACCACCATGGCTGGTAAAACCGATATTAACAAAATATCTTGCACCTTCATTACCACCCGTAACGCTTAAATTATGCATTGCTTGGTCACTGTATTTTTTATATACTTCATTAGTCCAATCTACATCAGGATACAGATATGGATCGGATTGTGTTCTGAATTTCTCCAATTCTTCGTCAGTCCATGCTAAAGGCTTGTTTGAATTGGCTAACGCTTCATTCATCAATCCGGCAAATTCATAACCATTTATATATTCGGGAAACCTCAAGCCGGTCAGATGTCCCCATTCAGTTCTTAATGTAACTTTAGGCTTACCTGATTTACCTCTTTTAGTATTGATAAGAATTACACCATTAGCACCTCTAACTCCATAAACCGCTGTGGCAGAAGCATCTTTCATTATAGAGAAACTCTCAATTTCATAAGCATTTACAAGATTTATATCTCTTTCTACACCATCGACTAAAATTAAAGGTGTTGCATTTCCCCATGTTGCTAAACCGCGAATATAAATTGCTGCTCCATCAAAACCGGGTTCTCCACTTGTTTGTCGAGTAATAATACCCGGTAGCTGACCTCCTAAAGTGTTAGATAAAGATGGCGCAGGCACCGACATCAATTTTGTTGGCTCTACAGAAGATACAGACGCAGTTATCGAAACCTTTTTCTGTGTACCATAACCCACAATAACAACATCTTCTAATTCTTGAGATGCTTCACGCAAGACTGTGTTAATAGTTGTTTGATTACCTATTTCCGTATCCTGCTTTAAATAACCAACATACGAAAATGTCAAGGTTTTATCATTTCTGTTTGCTGATAGTTCATATCTACCATTAACATCTGTGATAGTTCCTGTCCCTGAGGGACTTGCAATAACACTTGCACCTATTAAAGGATGACCTTCTACATCCAACACAACTCCGCTGACACTCTTCTTTGCTGAATTAGTTTGAGCAATCAAGCTGTGTGACAAGGATATAATAAATGTAAACAACAACCAATAGCTTATGGTGCTGATTACCCTCTTAGATTTAATTTTAAATTTCTCTTTCATGGATTGTAATTTATTGTAAAAACATTTTAAATTATTTTATGTGTGATATTATAATTAATTATTAATCTGATGACAATGTATAAATGCCACTATACCTGCCTGTTGCAAGTTGCACTACACATTTGACATTAGCACCGGTTAGCTTTAGAGGTATACGTAATGTATCTTGATATATCTTACCATAAACTGATGGGTCTGTTCCATCGATTGTATAATAGATAACCGAACCGGCAACAGGTGGAGTTAACTGAATAATTGCCATACCACTCTCAATTTTAACATTGCTCCACCCTTCCGGCTCCGGAATACGAAAAAGTATACCCTTTTTATCTAATTCAGATAAACGTAGCGAAAGACGACTCAAGAAATTTTGATACGATTTTGACTCACGAGGCGACCAAGCAACCTCTGCCAATGCTAATGCTCTTGGAAATGTCATATACTCTACATTTGCTTCTGAATGAATCATCTCCATCCAAATATTTGCTTGCACACCGATAATGTGCTTTTGATGTTCTGTTGATATTCTATCTGTATATGGTTCATAATTATACACATCGGAAAGTGTTACCGGCAACGGATACCAATGTGCACCTATAGGTTCATTTGCTCTATCTTTCGATTGGTAATAATCAAAATACAAATAATTGTTAGGGGTCATAATAACATCATGTCCTTGTGATGCGGCAGCAATTCCACCTTCTTCACCACGCCAACTCATGACTGTAGCATTAGGCGCAATTCCACCTTCAAGTATTTCATCCCATCCGATTATCTGTTTTCCTTTACTGTTTACAAACTTTTCAATTCGTCTGACAAAATAACTTTGCAACTCATGTTCATCTTTTAAGCCCTCGTCCTTAATTCGTTCTTGACATTTCGGACACTCTTTCCATCGTCTTTTAAGTGCTTCATCTCCACCTATATGAATATATTTCGAAGGGAAGAGTTCTATTACCTCAGACAGCACATTTTCAAGAAACTCGAAAGTCTGTTCTTTGCCTGCACAGAATATCTCTTCTTTTATTCCCCATTGTAAAGGGATTGCAAAAGGACCGCCTGTACAAGATAATTCAGGAAATACTGATAAGGCAGCCATCGCATGTCCCGGCATTTCAATTTCAGGAATGATAGTAACATGTCTGTCGGCAGCATATTTAACAATATCCTTAATCTGCTCCTGAGTATAGAATCCTCCATGCGGAATACGATCTTGTTTATCACCATGCTGCGTACTGCTTCTCCACGCACCTTTTTGAGTCAATTGCGGATATTTTTTAATCTCAATGCGCCACCCTGCATCTTCTGTCAAATGCCAATGAAATACGTTGAACTTATAATATGCCATCAAGTCGATGAACTTCTTTATATAATCAACAGTATAGAAATATCTCGCCACATCGAGCATCAGACCTCTGTATTTAAAGCGAGGCTCATCTATTATTTTGATATTCGGAATTGATAATTTTCCATTATCGGCAATCTGTATCAATTGTAATAAAGATTGAGACGCATAAAACAGTCCGGCATTATTACCAATCAACTGTATCTCGTCTTTGGTTACTTTTAGCTCATATCTTTCATCTTCCATTTTAACATCCAAAATAAAACGAATTATATTTTTTCCTGAAGATGATATGGGTAGTTTTATTCCATAATTATTCACTAAAACATCTTGAAATAATGATATTACCGGCATACATTCTTTTCCCTGCATCACGATTTTCGTAGAAGCTGAAATTTCAAATTCTCCGGATAACTGTTCAGCATGTTTTGGCAACGGAACAATCGAAACACCTTGTGTTGCAATAGGTAGCGACATAAGAAACAAGCTAAAAAGCAAAGTGAAAAACGATTTAGACATTTACACAAGTATTGATTTCAATTAGATAATTGAATGTTTATATTGTTTTTATAGTTGGGTGTAAAATCACTCATTGTGTTCTTTTACACCCAACTTTTTATATAAAGATTTTATTTTACGATAAACCTCCGTACAGTATTAAGATTGCTATCAGTTTTAATTTTCACTAAATAAGTGCCTGAAGCTAATCCTGTTGTACGAATATGATGTTCGTTGTTCCCGTAAGTACCTATTAAAGATCCTGTCACATCATATACATCAAAACTGATTTGTATAGGCGATTTCACTTCAATTAATTCTCCGGCATTCACTATGGTAGACGATAACCTTACAACTGCTTCATTTAAGATATTTACTCCCGATGAGGGAACTACATTCACTGTAAATTCATGCTCATCAGTCATATTTGGCGTGTCGAAGAATACTTTAACTGTACCTGCTTTTACCCCTGTCAACACCAAATCATCGTCAATTGTTGCTTCACCTGTTCCGTTTTCAACCCAGAAATCTAACTCAGTAGGTGCATGGGTCGGCATTACAAAATCTCCAATTTTAAATTGTGCAGTTTTGCCAATTTCAACTTCTGTCGGAGCATATTCAACATCAAATTTATTCAAATATAGATTGGCTTCTTTAATAACCACATCATCAATCCAGAAGCCTGTATCATCTGATGTTTTATATTCATCACCTCCTGCTTCGTTATCTAACAATGAACCGAATATAGATAATCTACCACGATATCCATCTCTTGCAATTGGATCCCAACCATATGCCAGAGGCTGTACTGAACCGTAATCTACACCGTCATTTTTACCATGCCAGCCAATTGCCATATTGCGATCGGGACGAATAGTTTGAACTTCGGTAGTAAACGGAAGCACCCATTGATACCAGTCGCCACCGCCCCATCCCCACGGATGTCCGGTAACTCTCATCATAAATTTAGCTGCTTTAGTACTCTTTCCCTTTAAGGAAACATCTAATTTAGTTGCGTCATTATGCCAAAGCTGGAAGTGATATGATAACTCCCAAAAACCACCATGATTTTCACCCGGTGCTTTGTAAATGTAAAAAGATTTATTTCCTGAGATAGCCTCACCAGCCCCTGTTGTCAGATAAGCTACACTTTCAGGATTAGCGGTTCTACCGTCAATATAATATCCTTGATTATTAAATTTAAGAACTCTATCACTTTCAAAGTCCCCTGAAGGGAACATATTTCCATCCCAATCACCCTCATCGCAGCGACTAATTCTCACATCATCAATCCAGAAAGTCACATTTTCTGTTGCATGACCAAAATGGAATGCTACAATATAATTAGGATAGCTGAATTGATTACCGGCTGTTATAAATTCAAAATCTTGCACTTCTGTTCCTACTGTTAATGTACCTCTTAAATCATTGATGTCCGGATTGTCAATCGTAAATATATCATGATTCCATTCTTCAATATCAATAGGTTTGAAAGCAGTTTGATTATCATAACTTTCACAAATTTCAATTTTGAATTTAGCGTCTTCTACACTCGCTTTTACTTTAAACTGAATTTTGTACTTTGCATACTCTTCAATAGGAACAAATGTGTACAATTGTACTTGCCATGGATCTTGAACCTTCTTAAATATTTCTACTTTTGCAGATTTAGTTCCTGAAATAGGATTTGTTTCTTCTACAGAAACTACTGCAACATCATCAGCAGCATCATCAAGCATACCATCCCAGCGCCAGTTTTTAAGACCTTCCTCAAAATTGCTGTTTACGATTAGATTTCTCTTTGGTAGTTGTGCGAACGCTTGCATACCTACCAACAAAGTCAAAACTACTAAAGTAATAATTGACTTTAAGTAATGTTGTGTTTTCATACGTTTAAAAAATTAACAATTAAAAAATATTTAAAATTTACAAGTAGTGCACTAAAAAATAATGCACTACGTATTTATAATTTACTATTTTATCAAGATTGTTCTTTGTCCATCAACCATAATCACATAACTACCTGAATCTAAATGTTTGGTAGATATTTGATTTACAGTATTTTGTTTTAAGTTACTTTGTGAAATCACCTCTTTACCATCTATGCTGAAGATTTTAAGACTATTGATATCACTTTTAGAGCTGATGTTCACATAATCTTTGAATGGATTAGGATAAACCTTAAACTCTTCGTTTCTCTTTTCAGATATACTTGTAATAGCTGAAGGTACTATGCTTAAAGCTCCCAAATAATAAAATTTAGTTGTGCCATTATTATTATTCGGACCAGCTTGTACATCTAATCTGATTTCACCATTAGAATCTGATTTAATACCAAGTGCTTTTACTGTATTAGTCGTATTATTTGAAGCATCTAAATACACTATTGTGTCTGCTGCATTAAGACCGGATAATTTATATTCAGTATCACGATTATCTCCTACACCTGCACGAGAACCAAAAATTTCAAAATCATAAGCTTTTTCAGGCTCTAAATTAGAAAACTTAACAGCACCTGTTGGCTCAATAAGACCTATCCATACGGATGTGTTTCCATAAAAAGCTGATGAACTAACTTCAGCAGGCATATCCAATGCAGTAGTTGTTTCAGTTGCACCTTGAAAATTAATTTCAGTAAACCTGTCGACAACAGTCACAGAAACAGTAGTAAAGTCACCATTAATATCTCTTAGATTAGTAGCTTGAGCATTTTCTAACCAGCTCCACAGCACATTCCAACCCGGAGTTACAGTAGCATTACCAAAACTTAATTTTATGGGATTTGTAAAAGGCACTGTTTCTACAGCAGCAACATCTTTGGGTGTTATACTCATAGTGGCAAGATGATAAAATTTCGAGCCATTAGTATTGTTTGGACCCGGTCCTACTTTAACCGTAACATTACCTTCGGCATCAGGCTGAACTCCCGTAGCAGTAACATAATTAGTTGAATTATTACTTGCATCAAGATAAACTGTTGCTTCATCCTCAGTTAACCCAATAAATTTAAAGTAAGTCTCACGATTATCATTTGCACCCAATCTACCTGCATACATTGTAAAATCATATTCTTTTGTTGGGTCAAGTGAAGATATCAACACTGTAGCTTCAGGAAATACTCCATCGCCAAATGCACCCACATTACCAAAAAAATTCTCCTTTACAACTGTTAATGGAAGGTCTAAATCTGTAACTGGACTAGATGATGGTCCATTAAAATTTTGTCCACCAAACCTGTCTACAATCTTTATTGAAGCTGCTGTAATATTTCCTTCAACATCTCTTAGATTATCAATCTTTGTATTTGCTTGATAACTGGTAATCACATTCCAACCCGGGAATGCACCACCACCAAAGCTTACGTTGATTGTTCTAATAATAGGATATAACGCTACATCATTAGATGACTCAGAAGAGCTTTTAACTCCTTGAGCAGAACTGGCTTGTGCTACTATAACGGCACAAACCGCACAAATTAAAAATGTAAATAGCTTTTTCATACTGACTTGTTTTTAAAATTAAACATTGATTTTTATTTTACTTATTTTTAATGATATTATATTGTTTGTCATCTACCACAAGCACATAAAAGCCTGTATGTAAATGTTGTGTAGATATTTGAATTTTATTATCTGTATTCGAGTAATCAATATCACGAATCTCCCTACCATCTATACCAAATAGTTTGATTTTATCTATTGAATTATCAACTTGTACATTTATAACTTCTGAAAATGGATTTGGATAAACTTTAACAGAGTTATTTTTCAAATTTTGAACACCTGATGATGATGATGTATTAGGTGTAATCTGCAATGCGTTGATATAATAAAATTTATTACTATTGTTATTATTTGGTCCTATTGTCATCTTTATTACAATTTCACCTTTATAATTGGGCTTTATATTATTTGCTTGTACATAATTAGTAGTGTTATTGCTGGAATTAAGATAGATGGTAGTGTCCGGATTAAGTTCCCCTGAAAACTTATATTCAGTCTCTCTATTATCACTTACACCCATTCGACTTGCAAATATTTTGAAGTTATACGTTTGACTAACATCCAACAAAGAAAATCTGATGGCTGCGGTAGGCTCTGTTGAGCCACCGAAAGCCAAGACATTTCCAAAGAACGACTGTGAAGTTGCCCCTGCAGGAAGATTCATATCTGTTGTTGTAGCAGTAGGACCATTAGGATTTGTACCACCAAATCTATCTACTACCGTAACATGTACCGGTGTAAAATCTCCATCTTTATCTCGGAGATTTTCAACCTTAGCATTTAAATTGAAATCAGCTAACACATTCCATCCGGCTTCTTCCGGAACACTTGCAAAACTCAAATTAATTTGTTTTGTGAACGGCACAGTTACAATATCGTTGGTCAAATCAGCTAAGGATGTAACCTCAGTTGGTTTTAAAACTGCATTATGTGCAGCATGTTTTGCAACCTTAGCTTGAAATGGTGATATGGATGCAGGAGCATACGAATTTTCAATCACCGACTTATCAAATAATTTCTCGTACCACGCACAAGCTACAGTAAATCTACCGTATGTCAGTTCCAAGTGATAACCATCTCTACAGAAAGTATCACCTAACGAACTTGTTCTTCCATTTTGAATTGCAGTTCCCGCAGGTATTAACATATCCATATCTGCATCTACCAAAACTCTTGATGTAGCATCAACTATAGCATTATACATCGTTGTTTGATTATTCCCGTAATTTGCAAAACCAGAATGAGTTGAATTTTTAGCATAAGCCCAAGTTGCATGTAAAATAAATTTCACATCAGGATTAGTCGTATAACCTTTTGCATATGTTATTAAATTTGTAATATATGGGAAATAGGTATTATACTGTCCTGAATTTTGACTAACCTGCTGGAATGAGATATAATCCCAAGCCTCATTCTTAAACGCATTCGATAACATATACGACTCCGTAGTGTTTTTAACGCCATTCACAATCTTCCTGTACGAATATGCCGGCACATTACCAACACTATTAGTATTATGTAATGACAACGCTGACCCACCAATATACATATTACCTATTATAATAGTATCTCCTGATGCATTAGCCAATTCATAAAGATATTGCTCGATAGCATCTTCCGAGAAACTATTACCTATTGCCAATAGTTTAATTGTTTTAGACGATAAAGAAAACGTCGTAATCAATACTAAAAATAATAAAACCAACTTCTTCATATATTCTATATTATTCATTTTATATCCTTTAATTACACATTAGCACATTTACACATTAGCATATTAGCACATTAACACATTAGCACATTAGCACATTAACACATTAGCACATTAACACATTAGCACATGAACATATTACCCATACAAAGGTCCATAACTGTTACACGCTCTATAATCAGCACCTTCATTATCAGAGCCAAAAGCTGACCATGATGACGGACGGAAAACATCATCCTCTGATACATTGTGCATATTCACAGGAATACGTAGCAAAGCTGCCATACTAATCAAATCGGCACCTATATGTCCGTAACTGATGGCACCATGATTAGCACCCCAATAGTTCATAACTGAATACACATCTTTAAAACGACCTTCGCCTGTTACTCTTGGTACAAAGAATGTTGATGGCCAAGTTTTATCTGTACGTTTGTCGATGATATCAAACACTTCTTTAGGGAACGTGGCAGTCCAACCTTCTGCAATTTGCAATACAGGTCCTAAGCCTTTAACCAAATTCAATCTGCACATGGTAACAGGCATTCCTGATCTTGATAATAATTTGGATGAAAACCCTCCTCCCCGGAAATATTCTAAAGATGACGGTCCCCACTGCGTTGCTTTCAGCATAGCATCAACTTCTTGCTCTGTTATCTCCCAATGAGGTTTCATAGCAGGGTCACCATCTATACTTGTTTGTTCTCCGGTTGCATCTAATGTACAAGCTCCTGAATTTATGAGATGTATAGCACCGTCTTTTAAAATATCATCTGGTTTCCATCCTGTAACGCGCTCGATTGCTTCCGGACTCCAATAAGTTCTAACATCAGCAAAAATTTGAGCTGTGTTTGTCAGCAAATTGCCGAATAACATGGATATAGCGTTCAAATGGTCGTTCTCAGTGGCGAAAGTGAAAGGAGCGCGTATGCCGTTCCAGTCGAACGATGTATTGAGCATAGCTTCAGAGAAATCTCCATTAGGCAGAAAATCAGTCCACTGACGTTGCCCCTGGAAACCGCCGGCTATGGCATTATGCCCCATAGCTTCTTCACCAAAGCCCATCTCATCCAACTTTTTATTACCTATCATCAAATCACGCATAATGATGGTCATTTTCACTACATATTCCCAATCGGCATCTTTTTGTTTGCGACTGCGTTTTATTCTGTCGGGATTATGATCTGGTAGTTCGTTAGGTTTACAATTCTTCTCAACCCATGCTATTGCACGCTTATACTCATCTTTATCGTAAATTTCTTTTTCAATACGGCGAATTAACTCTGTACTATCAACATATTCAGTGCGCATACCAAGATACTCCTGCAAAAAGTCAGGATTGACCATCGAGCCTCCTATACCCATACATACAGAACCGATAGCAAGATAAGAATTACCACGCATCAAAGCAACAGCCATACCTGCACGAGCAAAGCGCAACAGCTTTTCCTGTACATCTTCCGGAATTTCCGTGTCACCTATATCCTGAACATTACGACCATAAATACCAAATGCAGGCAGACCTTTCTGGTTGTGTGCTGCTAAAGTGGCAGCTAAATAAACCGCACCCGGACGTTCTGTGCCGTTAAAACCCCATATTGCCTTAGGTATCAATGGATTCATATCCATAGTTTCAGAGCCATAAGCCCAGCAGGGTGTAACCGACAGACTTAAACCTACGTTTTCACGCTCAAATTTTTCTGCACTTAGGGCAGCTTCTTTTACTCCACCAATGCATGTGTCTGAAATTACACATTGCACGGGACTTCCATCTGGATATCTTAAAGTCTTGCTATATAATTCAGCTACACTTTTAGCCAAATTCATAGTGGTTTCTTCTAATGACTCACGAATCCCCTGACGCCGTCCGTCTATAATAGGACGAATACCGATTTTCGGATAATTTCTTTTCATAAAGTTATATTTTAATTTTTTTGTATTTATCTGATTTTTAATTTATTCTTTTATAGAACTTTGTAGCTTTTTATCTCGAGCAATAGTAAAGCTATAATAAGCAATGATACCAAATGCAATAGCAGGCACCCAATAAGCGAACTTAATACTTCCTGCCTGATCTGATAAAATTCCCTGAATTTGCGTTAACACCGCTGCTCCGGCAATAGCCATCACCATTCCGGAACCACCAATTTTGGTATCATCACCTAATCCACGAACACCGATTCCGTATATTGTAGGGAACATCAGTGACATACAACCCGAAATCAACATTAAAGCATAAACTCCTACAAAACCCGAAGCATAAATCGCAGTTATTGTACTGACAACAGCAAGAAGAGTCAAAGCAGATAGTAAATTTACCGGTCGTATATATTTCATTAACCATGTACATATAAATCTGCCCACAACAAATAATATCAAAGATAAGACATAATATGTTGCACCGGCTTGCTCAGCAGTGCGTGGCAATAATGCAGTCAATCCAATTGAATCACAGAAACTGTAAAATGCACCGGCTACAGGTTCAACATGACGCAAGGCATCAATAATAACTTCCTGAGAAGGATTAGCTCCTAAAGCAGCTATCACACCATCAAGATCTAATTGTAACATTACATAACGAATAATAAACGACCAAACTGCAATTTGAGCACCTACATAGAAGAACTGCGCAATTACTCCCCATACATAGTTTTTATTCTTCAACAATCTGCCAAAAGTTGCTTTTAAGTTTAATGTTTTATCATCATCTTGCGCCTTCGGCATACGAGTAAACAAAATCAGTAAGAAGAGAACAAGCATAACCACACCCAAAATCATGTATGCATTGGTAACAGCAAACAATTCACCTTCCTGAATTGCAAGCAGTTCGCTCTCTTGTAATGCTGCCCTTTCAGAAGCACTAAAAATATTCAGTTGAGATAACACAAATACTTGACTTGCAACTACACCTGTCAATGCTCCAAACGGGTTGAATGATTGCGAGAAATTTAATCTTCTTGTAGCTGTATTTGGATCACCCAAAGCATAAACATATGAATTTGCTGAGGTTTCCAAAATCGACAATCCTGCAAAAAGTACGAATATAGCTAAAAGATATATAGCGAAACTAACCGGAGAACTAATTGCATTTGCTAACATTGCGGGATAAAATAATACGCCACCTGTTATACAAAAGCCTAAACCTAACAACACACCTGATTTATAAGTATGTTTCTTGATATAGATAGCACCCGGTAAAGCGAAAAATCCATAACCTAACAAATAACAAACTACTTGAATCCATGCTGTTTGCGTATCAGTCAAACTCATTATACGTTTAAATGCAGCCAACATGGTATCGGTCATATTATTAGGTACCGCCCAAATAAAAAATAGTGATGTTAATAAAATAAAAGGAAAAATAATTCCTGCAGGGACTAAACGTGGTTTTTCGATATGTTCGTTCATATAATTTATATTAGAAAATTGATTTAATTTTTTCAATACTTACACCTAATAACTTTTGAGAAATTGAGTTTAGAGATTCTTCTTCTCCTACAAAATGAAATACCTTATGGATATGGGTTAGAGATTCGTCAGGTTTTAGAAACGCTGCCGGTGAAACACTTTCAAGCTCAAGAAATGGTCCCATTATACTACCATCTTCTAACGGACCGTCATTATAAGCATTAAGAGCATCACCTTTTAAAGGATCTTTGGTAGGATTCCATTCCTGATTCAAATACACAGCCTTCTTATCTACATCGAAAGTAACAATAGTAAGTCTCTTGGTATCAGGGTCGTAGTTTCCACCAATAGCTTTAGTGCGTTTACCGTTCAAACCTAATTTACTACGAAATTCTCCATCAGTTTTAAGATAAATTACATCTTCTTCAACTTTTAATCTATCGGCAGGTATCTCTCCGAAATAATCAGATGTTACTATCATACCTAATTCTTTTTCATTTCCTTTATTAAATGGTATTACTGTTACAGCTTTTGGACCTGGATTAAACATATCAAGCATCCATATGCATATTGTTCCGGTTTCTTTAGTCCATTGGAAATCATTTAAATTAGTAATGATATTCTTAGTTTCGTATGCTACTACGCTTACTTTACCATCAATTGAGATTTTCAAATCATCACTTACATCTTTGTTTTCTAACAACTTAATTTCTCTATCAACTTGCAATTCGAAATTAGTACCCAAATAATTCGCAACTTTCATATGTTTAACTAAAGTTGCATCTGCATTACTTTTGCTTGTGCAGTCCCAAGCTTCAATATCTATAGGTTTGGGAGTATGCCAATTATCGAATGTTTGGTCAACACCCGGTGCAAAATACACAGAATACTTTCCACCCTCCGGACCTAACCAAAATCTATTTTCACCTCCATAACCATTCATATGCTCATCAAAAACCTCAGAATCAAGTGCTTTGTAATTAACAAATCCAATGCTTTTTCCTGTAAGTCCTTCAGCAGTACTTGTAAATACTTTTCCCTGATATTTGGGTGATACAATGATTTGAGATTTTCCATCAGAAGAAATAAGTTGAATTAATGATGTGTCCTTACTTAATAAGAAATTCAAATCGTAGCCATAAGTTCCTTGTTCATATTGTTTCATATCTGTTGATTTATCATTTTTGGATGTATTTACACACGACCAATTAAGTATAATTAATCCTGTCAAAACTATTGAAATTATTCTATTCATGGTTTTAATATTATTTTAATTTTATTGATAAATATATTCTTCTCCAAATTTATCGATAATTCGATTATAAGCTTCTGCAGCAGCACCATTACCCCAGTCATAAATAGTAAATTCGCCTATACCGATACCTTCTTTACTACTTCTGCCATCATGACCATAATTTTCCATTGTAAAGCCATAATCTGCCGGTCCGAAAAACGGCCATGCTTTTTCCCATTGCTCTTTTGCTTTAGGATTTTCAGGACAATACATCATTGAAAAAGAAGCCCTAAGTGCAGCTATGCCACGTTCTCTATATTCATTACTTTTCAGTAATTTACTATATTGTAAAATCAACTCGGCAAACAAACTCTGTCGCGAATCATTCCATTCTCCATCAGTATTCATAACACCAAATCCGCCAAGCACATTCACGTACATATACGAAGGTTGCCATGTTGCCTGTGTCATTAATAACTCATCCAACACACGTTTTCCGGTTTCTAAATACTTCTTCACTTTAGTTGTTTGATAAGATGCTAATAAAGCTTCTGCTGTCCAGAACATTGAAAAATTACATTGTTTGTACATATTGTTTCTAACCACCTTATGACCAACCCAATCAGGAGTACCAACTCTGCAACATGACCAATAAGTTTCAAAATCTTCCCAACGTCCGGATGGTATAATTTCGTGCATTACCGCTTTCATTGCTTTTAATGCTGCCGTCTTATATTTTTTATCTTTAGTAATGTCGAATAATTTCAACAGAAAAGTAACCGACATAGATGTTTCCGGTGATTTATTCAGGTAAGTCATTGGTTCTAAGGTTTGAACATCTATCCATCCCGGAAAAAAGCCATTAGAATATTGCTTTTGTAACAAAGCATCTGCATAATTTTGAACATATTTCAGCAGTCTCTCATCCTTTTCTAATTCATCATACCATCTAAGCATCAGAAGGGCAGTCCAGCTCATATCCAAAACATGAAAAGGAGCATGACGCGGATCCCATGTATAAGGATTTCTGTTTGAGTTACCCCAATAATAAGTATCCCATCCTTTTGAACGATTCAAAACTTTCGAACCATGTCCTACTTGCTCCATTTCGGTAGCAATGACACTATAAAAGAACCCGTTTTTCTGAGGATATGACAAAGCTAATTCTTTAGTTAGCAAAGCTTTATTCAACAACTCATCATTGGCTTCTCTTCGAGCAAATCTATACAGTCCACTTGCCGAACGTAAAGAATTAAACCAAGCTTGATTCCAAATGGAACGAAATTCTCTCTCGTTAACCTCACCGGGATAATTCGGGCTCTGAGTTGTGTTTACAATAAATACAGGTGCTCCAAGCTTCTTTCCATCAATTTCAAACTCTTGCCAAACACTTTTCTTCCAAGTATTGAAAGCCCAATTATAAGTATGTTCAACATAAGGCTTTAAGTTTCCAGTAATAGGATGTCCATTGACAAACAAATCATGTCCCCATTTTCTCCAGAAAAAATCAAGAGGCTTTCTGAAAGGATTTGCCAAATCATTTTTAGATGTTAATTTAATGATATAAAAACCAAACTCTATGGTGCCCTTAGGAAAAACGCAACCATCAGTCCGCTCGAAAAGCACATGATCGGACACTTTTGTTTTCGACAATCCTAAAGTGAGTTTATTATTGGGAACATCTAAATCCATATACCAACGATACCCTGTATCATCCTTAATTTTATCAATATCAGGAATAATAATAAATCCCTTTTTGCTGTTTGAAGCAATAATTGAGGGTGCCCGGAAAACATGCTGGTCAATTATATTCCCCTCTTTTGGTGTAAGATGCGGAGTCCAGTGAAAACTACCGGAAAAAGCAGGAGTTATATTAACTTGCCAATCATCCTGTTTGATTGTTTCATTCAAATCAAACTCAATATTGACATACAACATACCGTTCTCACCTTCAACAGCTTGACTTGAAATATTTGCGGTATTTACACCAATATTGCCGACATAAATATTCTGTATCAACTGTTGATAATCCTTTGGTAGATTAAGTCCTACTATAGATAATGATATCAACAGTTGAAGTAGAATAATTATATGTTTACGTGCAAGCAACATTACAATCTTAAATAATATTTTCAGTATTAATTATGTTCTAATTCTTGCCATTTCGGTAAAGTCGGAAACTTAGCGTGAGGCTCGGTCTGATACCAGAAAGTTACAGATGCTATATCCGATTTTTGTGGAAGATATCTACCACCATGTCTCCATCCTAAATCCTGCATGGTTATTTTAAGATTTTTATCAAAGCGAATTGGGTCAACTATATGGAAGCGATATAATCCGAAACGTTGTTGTGAACGATAGGTACCATCAGGTCTGATAACCTGGCATAATCCTGCATAAGGAGTACAAAACTCGGTATACTTACCGTTGCGATCGAAATTATATGACCCGCAGAAATAATCTTCAGTACCTGTACCACAAATTGTTGGGAATTTAGTGTCGCCATCGATAAAGAATTTCACTTCACCTTCGCCCCACCATCCATTATTATTAACCTGCCAAGCCATGTACATACCAACAAAATGACCTTTACCTTTAATATTATCTATTACAGTATAATCAGATGTAGTATTTGGGTTAGATCTTCTCCACTGAGCATGGAAATATGCAGCATCATCAGGTACATCTGTCAGTGCATAATCAATTTGATAATAGAGAGTCATAGGATCATGTTCATTCACATTTTCCATTGTAATTTTACATTTCTTTCTGAAAGGCATAGTCCAATAGCAATTAAACGCACTTCCCGGATTAACACAAACAGCCAAAGAAGATAATGGTGCATATTCTCCCCATCCCATACAGAAGAAATCGCCAACCGGACATTCAACTGAAGGTTCTTTTTCATCATCCCAATAAATTCTAATAATTGAATATCTCCAGTTTCCTGTTGGAGTCATCCAGATATGCTGAATAGCACCAGGACCTTCAATTTCAGCCATTACAAAAGTTTCATTTGGAGCTATTCTTACATAAGGATTAACTTTCCAGCCCTGACCTAAGTCTCTGGCTGCATACCATGCATTAGCAGTATTAGGTTTGTCTTTATCCTTAACCGGATCAGCCATACCACCTTTGCCTTTTTCACCTGTGAAATTCTCAGGACTAATAGAACGACTCTTTGCGTTAGATAACAAATAAAGATTGCCCATGTTGCTGTTCAAACCGTTATAAGGCTGATTTTGAGCCGTTATACAAATAGCAACAATAAAAAAAGATAATAATAATTTAATTCTCTTCATGATGATTGATTTTTATTTAAATTTATTTCTATATTTAATATTTAATTCCAAAAGCTAATACGTTTAACTGCATACATAAAAATTAAAGCACTAAAGTTCCTTGTAGATAAACTGTTTCGACCACCTTATATTTAGGATCGTTTATTCTTCTATAAAGGAGTTCAAGTGCTCTATTACCAAGCTCTTCAATAGGCTGCTCTACGCTAATAATAGGAATACCTGAAATTTTATATTCATCAGGATTATCAATGCTTCCAAACTTCAAATTCCCTATTCGATTAGATTTTTGTAGAGTTGACAACGACTGCAGACCAACTCTATTTGTAGCAAAAACAATTGAGTCCACATTATATGATAATAAAGAGTCGAGTTCTTTTTGAATATTCTCTTCAAAATTTTCAAAACAAACTGATTTAACCAAATGATCATCAGTTGGCAAACCAGCTTCTTTTAATGCTGCTAAATAACCTTCATGTCTTTTCTTAATATTAGAAAGCTCCATATTATAAGCCATAAATCCAATACGTCTACATCCCTCATTAATCAAATGTGTCGCAACTCTATAAGCAGCATCATAATTATTAATCACAACTGAAGATACAGGTATATCCTCTACAGTCCTATCCACCATAACAGTGGGAATTCCACTTGCTTCAATCTGCATAATCACTGAATCACAACCGGTTGTCGGTGCAACAATAACTCCATCTACAGATTTCTCAATAAATAAATTTGCTAATTTAGAAAACTTCACACAAGATTCATCAGAACTGCCAAACATCACCTGGTAATTTTTCTTATCCGCTGCATTTTCAATATGACGGGCTAATTTAGCAAAAAACGGGTTTGAAACATCTGCAACTAATAGTCCGATCGTCTTACTCAGTCCGGTTTTCAAACTACGTGCAGCCATATTCGGACGATAATTCATTTCCTTAGCAGTTTGTAGTATTTTTGCAGTCAACTCTTCGCTTATTCGTCCGTTTTTACCTTTCCCATTAAGAACTAATGAAACAGAAGCACTTGAAATACCAAGCTTTTCAGCAATATTTTTTATTGAAACTCTTGCCATTATTTGATTTTTATGTTTACTTTAATTTTCAATGGGATTATACAAAAATCTAAGTGCAAAGATATAGATTAATCGTTTAAGCAAACAATAGATTTTTTATGTTTTACAACATAGTTTTATAAAAAGTGATGCCACCACTAATATGTTTATTATTTTTCTTCAGTAATTTCATTTTAAATATAAAATTTATCATTCGCCCATTTTGTCGGATTATTGATAATGTATTCCGAAATATGTTGATATGATTGTTCGTTGCGGATGATATGTTCGTAATAATTGCGTTGCCATAATTTACCGTCAAAGGGTTTCCAACCCAATGTGTTCACACCGCGGATATATTTCACCGTAACAATAGATTGAAATGCACCCAACATATCACCAACGGTTTTACCCGTAGGGGCAATCCCTTGTGGTTGCCCTTCATCTTTATCGATAACGGTTGCAATGTTTTCATCGATAACGGTTGCAATGTTGTTATCGATTGTAATGTTGTTGTTTGGGGCGATAGGGTTATTGTGGGCGACCATCGGATGATTCTGGGCGATTGGGTTATTCTGGGCGATTGCGTTATTTTGGGCGATTGCGTTATTCTGGGCGATCGGGTGATTGTGGGCGACCATCGGATGATTCTGGGCGATTGCGTTATTTTGGACGATCGGGTTATTGTGGGTGACCATCGGGTTATTTTGGACGATCGGGTTATTGTGGGCGACCATCGGATGATTTTGGGCGATTGCGTTATTCTGGGCGATTGGGTTATTTTGGGCGATTGCGTTATTCTGGGCGACCACAAGGGTCGCCCCTACGATTTGTAAAATGGCGTGAAAATGATTGGGCATAACAATAAATTCATGTAATTCAATATTATGGAAACGAATTGGTAATTGTAACCATTCGTTTTGCACCATTATGCCCGCATCGTTCAATTGTATTTCACCATTTTCAACTTCACCAAACAAACACGCCCTGTCCTGACAACAAATGGTAATAAAATACAATCCCGCCTGCGAATAATCGTAGCCCTTTAACCGAATAGATCTGCGGTGGTGGATATAGGAATTGTAATACATTCGTGAACTTACTTCATAATTAATAGAAACTCCCAATATTCAATGAATATCGGGAGCTTACTTATTGTTACTTTTTTTTAAGTGGTGCCACCAGGAATCGAACCGGGGACACAAGGATTTTCAGTCCTTTGCTCTACCAACTGAGCTATGGCACCTTTCTTTTGCGGGTGCAAATATACGCAGTTTTTTTATATCTGCAAATAAATTTCATAAAAAAACTTATATTTCAAATTTTCACACCAAAATCTTAACAAAAAAAACTATTTTTGTCAAAATAAAAAAGCAGACACATGGATTTGAATTTTGACATATTCCTTTTAATTGGATCTATATTGATGTTTATCAGCATTATAGCAGGAAAAACCGGTTATCGCTTCGGTGTTCCAATGTTGCTTTTGTTTTTAATAATAGGTATACTCTTCGGTAGTGGCGGTTTCGGACTACAATTTAGTTCTCCTGAAGTTGCACAATATATAGGTATAGTTGCTTTAAATATAATATTGTTTTCCGGCGGTCTCGACACAAGGGTATCAGAGCTAAAACCTATATATATACCAGGAATAATATTAGCTACTGTTGGTGTACTTTTAACCGCTCTCATAACAGGAGTATTTATTTATTGGCTCACCAACAACGTAATACATGCAGTTACATTCTCATTTTTAGAGTCATTATTACTTGCCGGAATAATGTCATCAACAGATTCTGCATCTGTTTTCTCCATATTAAGATCTAAAAATCTGTCATTAAAACAAAATCTGCGACCATTACTCGAATTAGAAAGTGGGAGTAACGACCCTATGGCATACATGATTACAATTGTGATGATTCAATTATTGCAATCTCCCGAAGTCAATGGATGGATAGTGTTTCTAAAGTTTATGCAACAACTGATTTTTGGTGCAGCAGCCGGATATTTTCTTGGTAAATTTGCAGTATACCTAATAAACAAGATAAACTTGGACAACGATGCATTATATTCTGTACTGATGCTGATTGTGATGTTCTTTATGTATGGAATTACCAATTTCATAGGTGGCAATGGTTTCTTAGCTGTTTATTTAGGCGGATTAGTAATAGGTAATCACCGTGTTGTGCACAAAAGAAGCTCTATGAAGTTTTTCGACGGTTTAGCATGGTTATTCCAAATTATAATGTTCTTAACATTAGGTTTATTAGTAGAACCAAGCGAATTACTGCCTATAGCCGGAGTTGCAATACTTATTGGCGTTTTCTTGATGCTGGTAGGACGTCCATTAGCAGTTTTCATGAACATATTTCCATTTAAAAATCTGACTTTCAAAGCGAAGTTATTTGTATCATGGATTGGTTTAAGAGGTGCAGTCCCAATTATTTTCGCCACATATCCTTGGGTTAGCGGTCTTCCTCAAGCTAAGATGATATTTAATATTGTATTCTTTATTACAATTATTTCATTATTATTTCAAGGAACATCAGTTTCTATTGTAGCTCGATGGTTAGGTTTGGCTGAGAAAACACCAAAAGCCAAGAAGATGAAAGAGTTTGAAATAGAACTTGCCGATGAGATAAAATCAGCAACTTGCGAAATAAAGGTAAATCAAAAAATGTTAGAAAACGGCAGTCTGCTGATGCACATGAATTTACCTGAAAACACTCTCGTTGTAATGATAAAAAGAGAAGGTCGTTATTTTGTGCCGCAAGGCAATACCCAACTTGAGGTAGGAGATTCCATGTTGATGATCACCGACAATGAACAAGCATTAAGAGAAACACAACGGATGTTGGGAGTCTGAATTAATTGCTCAATAAATTCTCAATTACTTTAGGATAATGAAGATATTCAAGCTGATGTACCTTTGAAGCTACATTCTCAGGTGTATCATTTTTTAGGACTTCACATTTTGCCTGAAAAATAATATTTCCCTCATCATAATTTTCATTTACATAATGAATAGTAATGCCCGACTCCTCCTCTCCTGCTTCAACAACAGCTTTATGAACATAATCACCATACATACCTTTACCACCGAATTTAGGCAATAAAGCAGGATGGATATTTATAATTTTATTAGGATAAGCCTCAAGAATAGGTGATGATATTTTCAGTAGAAACCCTGCCAGAACAATAAAATCTATATTATGCTCCTTTAATAATGACACAACTTTGTAACCTTCTCTAAAATCTTCATTAGATAATGTATAAGATGGGATATTCAAGTTTTTAGCTCGTTCGTGAACAAATGCATCTGACTTGTTGGAAAGAATCAACGGAAATTCAAAATTTGATTTATTTGAAAAATAATTTACAATATTCTCGACATTTGAACCCGAACCGGAAGCAAATAATACTATCTTTGTTGTCATTTTATATGGTTTTATTGCTCATAAATGATGATTGTGTGCAAAAAAAGGTAAATTTTTCAACAATATTGATGTTATATCAATAAAATTACTTTACTTTGCATCGCAAAATTAAAAAACAAATTTTATTTATCAACTTAAAAAAACAAAATTATGTCAGAAGTTGCAGCTAAAGTAAAAGCTATTATCGTAGAAAAATTAGGTGTTGACGAATCAGAAGTTGTACCAACAGCAAGTTTTACAAACGATTTGGGTGCTGATTCATTAGACACTGTGGAATTAATTATGGAATTCGAAAAAGAATTTGGTATTACAATTCCTGAAGATCAAGCAGAGAAAATCTCTACTGTTGGTGATGCAATCGCATTCATCGAAGCTTTATAATACTTTTTTCCTTCATACATTATGGAATTAAAAAGAGTTGTTGTTACCGGATTAGGTGCAGTTACTCCTCTTGGTAATACTATCCCTGAGTTCTGGGATAGTATTATCAATGGAAAGAGTGGTGCATCTCTAATCACACGCTTCGATACTTCATTGTTTAAAACTAAATTTGCTTGTCAGGTTAAGGACTTCGATCCACTTCAGCACTTAGACAGGAAAGAAGCAAGAAAAATGGACATTTATGCCCAAATGGCTATGGTATCTGCCAAAGAAGCAATTGAGCATAGTGGTTTAGATCTTGATTCTATCGACAAAGATGAAGTTGGAGTTATCTTTTCAGCAGGCATAGGTGGTATTACTACATTTGAGCAAGAAATAGGATATTATTATAATAATGTAGAACAAGGACCAAAATTTAATCCTTTCTTCATTCCTAAAATGATATCTGACATTTCAGCAGGTCTGATTTCTATTGCTTATGGTTTCAGAGGACCTAATTATTCTACAGCTTCAGCTTGTGCCTCTTCAACTAATGCCCTTATTGATGCATTTAATTATATCCGATTAGGAAAGGCAAACGTTATGGTTACCGGTGGAGCTGAATCTGCCATAACACCCGGTGGAGTTGGTGGTTTTAACGCCCTTACTGCTATTTCAACCCGAAATGACAGTCCTGAAACAGCTTCCCGTCCTTTCAGTGCAAGTCGCGATGGATTTGTTATGGGCGAAGGAGCAGGATGCTTGATATTCGAAGAATTAGAACATGCATTAGCACGCGGAGCAAATATTATTTGTGAAGTGGTAGGAGGCGGATTATCTGCCGATGCTTACCATTTAACTGCTACACATCCTGATGGTTTAGGTGCAAAATTAGTAATGCAGCGCGCTTTGAAGGATGCAGGAATGACTCCCGAAGATATAGATTATGTAAATGTTCACGGTACAGCCACACCTGTTGGCGACCCATCTGAAGCGAAAGCTATCAAAGAAGTCTTTGGTGAACATGCTTACAAACTCAATATTAGTTCTACAAAATCAATGACTGGTCATTTGTTAGGAGCTGCCGGTGCAGTTGAAGCAATCGTTGCTATTCTTTCAGTGAAGAATGACATCGTTCCTCCTACTATTAATCACGAAGAAGGAGATAATGATCCTGAAATAGACTATAATCTTAATTTTACGTTTAATAAAGCTCAGAAACGCATAGTAAATGCAGCTTTATCCAACACTTTTGGATTTGGCGGTCATAATGCCAGTTTAATTGTAAAAAAGTATAGAAAATAAGGTGTTTCAATATTTAAAGAAAAAATTAAGGCTCTTGTCGAACGCTCGAAAAGAGCCTTATTTGCAATTTTACCATATATTGGGATTTTATCCTGATCAGATTGACCTTTATAATCTGGCACTGCGACATAGATCAATGGCACGTTCAACGACTTACAATCATTTTATGAATAATGAACGTCTTGAGTTTTTAGGAGATGCAGTGTTTAATTCAATAGTTACAGATATATTATTTAAAAGATATGATCGTCAACGTGAAGGTTTTCTGACAAACACACGTTCAAAATTGGTTAAGCGCGAGTTTTTAAATCAGATTGCTCTCGAACTTGGATTAGAAAAATTAGTTGTAAAGTCACGCCATATAAACTCAAACAACAATATTAATATATATGGCAATGCATTTGAGGCATTAATTGGTGCAATATATTTAGATCAAGGTTATAAAAAATGCAAACGATTTGTTGAAAAACGACTATTTAAAACCTTTATAGATTTAGATAAAGTGGTAGTTGACGAAAGAAATTTCAAGTCGAAAATCATTGAATTTTGTCAGAAAAACCATTTGAAATATGAATTTGTACTGATTGAAGAAGAAATACTTTCTGCCAATGTACATGTTTTTCATACAGAACTGCTAATCAATGGTAAGTATATCTGCGAAGACAGCGGTTCGAGCAAAAAAGAATCTCAACAAAACGCTTCTTACAAAGCCTATCAATTACTAAATAACAATTCAGAATTATTAGAAAAATTAACTGAAACAGCTCCGGTTATTTAAAAAACATTTACTTTGTCTCATAATTATAATCGATACATAATATGGAAACAATTCATTTTGCAGATTTAATTCATGTCCAAGCTCAAAAGTATGGAGATAAAACTGCTCTAAATCACAGGAAAAACCTTCAAGACGAATGGAGTAAAATAAGCTGGAAAAGCTTTTCGGAACAGACTACAATTATTGCCAAGGCGTTATATGAATTGGGAGTAGAGACCGGCGACAGAGTTGGACAGTTTTCAAACAATATGGCTGAAAATCTTATAGTTGACTATGCTCTGTTCTCAAATCGTGCAATAGTGGTACCTATGTATGCCACATCAACTGCACCTCAAATAGAGTTCATTGTTAATGATTCAGGAATTGAAATTTTATTTGTAGGAGAGCAACAGCAATATGACATAGCACTTGAGGTTATGAATAAGTCTGACGTTCTTAAAAAGATTGTTTTATTTGATACATCTGTAAAGAAAAAGAACGAACAGACCTTATATTTAGATGAATTACTTGAACTTGGAAGATCATCAAACCGGCATTTTGAAATTCAGCAGCGTATAGAAGAAGCTGATGAAACCGATTTAGCATGTATTCTTTACACATCGGGTACAACAGGAAATCCTAAGGGTGTGATGCTACCACATTCCTGTTTGAACGAAGCAATCAGAATACATACAATTCGTATCCCTGATATGTCGGAGAAAGATACTTCAATAGCCTTTCTACCTCTTACACATGTATTTGAGAGAATGTGGTGCTATCTGTGTGTTGCTCGTGGTGTTGAGGTATTTATAAACTTAAGACCTATTGAAATAACAGAAACCATTAAGGAAGTGAGACCTACGATGATGTGTGCTGTTCCTCGCTTCTGGGAAAAAGTATATATTGCAGTACAAGATAACATATCGAAAATGTCTCCTTTAAAGCAAGGTATCGTTTCTTGGGCTATGGCAGTTGGCAAAACATACAATCTTGATTATATCAGATTAGATAAAAAGCCTCCATTTGGATTGAAGTTACGCTATAAAATTGCTGATAAATTAATTTATGCCAAATTAAAGAAAACAATCGGACTTGACAATGCTGTATTGTTACCTGTTGCAGGTGCAAAACTATCTGATGAGATAAATATTTTCATGAGAAGTCTGGGTATTCCTATCGTATATGGATATGGTTTGACCGAAAGTACCGCTTCTGTAAGCTTTTTTGAAGACAAAGGTTATGAATTCGGAACAGTTGGAACAATTATTCCTGATTTAGAGGTTAAAATTGGAGATGATAATGAGATTTTACTAAAAGGTAAAACTATATTCTCAGGTTATTATAATAATCCACAGGCAAATAAAGCAGCCTTTACAGAAGATGGATTTTTCAGAACCGGTGATGCAGGATATATACGTGGTGAAAATATCATTTTAACAGACAGAATCAAAGATTTATTCAAGACATCATATGGTAAATATATTGCACCTCAGGAAATTGAGACAAAATTAATTCTCGACAAATGTATTGAACAGGTTGCAGTTATAGGTGATGAAAAACCATATGTGACTGCTATTATTGCACCATCTATATCCGAGCTTGAAAAATATGCTGCAAAAAAGAAGATTTCATTTAGTGATACTAAATCTTTATTAAACAATCCTGAAATTTACAGTTTTTTGGAAGAGCGCATACAAAAAATGCAGGAAGGCATGGCTAAGCACGAATTAATCAAGAAATTTGCACTTATTCAGAAACCTTTCAGCATACAAGGAGGCGAGCTTACAAATACTCTTAAAATAAAGAGGGCGGTAATAATGCAAAGATACAAAGTACAAATTGACGAAATGTATGTTTAATAGCATATTTTAACCATTTACATATTATTTTTATTGAAATTTGTGTTTTACAACATATTTAATTATCTTTGCACCTGAATTAGAGAGTACTAACTCTTTGATATAATTGTCGAACTTGTAACAATCATCAATGTACAGCATGATGCTTTGTTACCAAACAAAAAGAAAATGAAAAAAGAAACAATCGGAGCAAATGCAGGCTCAGTATGGCAGGCATTACAAGAAGGTGAACTTGAAGTTAAAGCGGTTAAAAAAGCAACGAAATTGACAGACAAGGATTTATACCTTGCACTTGGCTGGTTGGCACGCGAAGGCAAAGTAAAGTTCAATGAGGTTGAAAAGGAACTATTCATTAGCTTAGCTTAATGAACGATTTAAAAAAAAAGCGGTTTAAAAATCGAGGGCACTGAAAAAGGTTCAGTATTTCAGCGAGGGCACTGTAAAAATCATTCCGCTTTTTTTTATAAAAATTTCGATAAATAAAAAAAACTTACTATATTTGCAGCCGCTTTGAGGAATGGTGATTCGTCGATTGACAATGGACAATTGACAATGGACAATTGACAATGGTCAATGGTCAATGGTCTATAGTCAATAGGCAAGAGACTATAGACTATAGACATAATAATTGCGAAAATAGCTCAGTTGCCAGAAGGATAGATAATAATATGCTCTACCAACTGAGATAGGTTAGTAGAAGTTTAATAAATGCGAAAATAGCTCAGTTGCCAGAAAGATAGACAATAATATGCTCTACCAACTGAGATAGGTTAGTAGAAGTTTAATAAATGCGAAAATAGCTCAGTTGGTAGAGCATAACCTTGCCAAGGTTAGGGTCGCGGGTTCGAGTCCCGTTTTTCGCTCAACTCTTATGAGTTACAGAAATCATTCCTGCCCGGATGGTGGAATGGTAGACACGAAGGACTTAAAATCCTTTGGCTTCACGGCTGTGCGGGTTCAAGTCCCGCTTCGGGTACGAAAGCAGGCAATTTATCGAAAGATATTTTGCCTGCTTTTTTGTACGAGCATAATATCAAACAACATTAAATACTCTTTTTTTACTAACTTTGCACCAATTTCGAAAAATTGAATGCATGCGAAAAATTATAATAGCTGATATACAAGACTTAACACGTGCTGGGTGGTTGTTTTTTTTGAATAAAAACGATATAAACAACCAAACTGATGAGGTTTCCAACAAAAAGGAGTTGATTGAGACTCTAAAAGCTAATCAAGATGCGCTTGTTATTTTAGATTATACATTATTTGATTTTGAGCGTGTACAAGAGTTGATATTTTTACAGGAAAAATATCCAAATACTGATTGGATTATTTCTTCTTATGAGTTAAACGAAGACGCAATTCGTACATTGCTTTTCAACTCACAGAAATTCAGTGTTTTATTAAAAGATAGCTCATCCGAAGATATTATGAGTTCCATAAAACAAGCCATCAAAGGTGAGCGTTATATCAGTAGTTATATATCGAATTTATTGTTGGATGTATCAAAGCACAAATCAACCGTGCCGACACGTAATGTGCTTACTATCACTGAACAGGAAATTCTAAAGGAGATGGCTCTTGGCAAATCTACTCGTGAAATTGCAGCAATTCGTCATGCCAGTATGCATACAATAATGACACACAGAAAGAATATCTTTAGAAAGATTGAGGTTAATAATGTACACGAAGCCACAAAATATGCTATAAAAGCAGGTTTAATAGATTTGGCGGAGTATTATATTTAGTGATTGGTGATTGGTAATTAGTGATTGGTGATTGGTGATTGGTGATTGGTGATTGGTGATTGGTGATTAGTAGAGACGCCCAAATTGGGCGTCTCTACATAAAAATTAAAATATTTATTATGATTGCAAGTTTATTATCAGGTGGTGTCGACAGTTCTGTAGTGGTTCATCTGCTAAAGGAAGCCGGTTATAATCCAACTTTATTTTATATTAAAATAGGGATGGATGATGATGAGCTTTTGCATTGTAGTTCTGAAGAAGATATCGAATTAGCTACTTTGATTGCTCACAAATATGGCTGTAAGCTCGAAATTATCGATCTTCATCAAGATTATTGGGATACCGTTGTTGCTTATACTATCGATAAAGTCAAGAAGGGCTTCACTCCAAACCCGGACGTAATGTGTAATAAGTTGATTAAGTTTGGTGTTTTTGAGGATAAAGTCGGCAAACATTTCGATAAAACAGCTACCGGTCATTATGCCACAACCATTGTCAAAGATGGTAAAACATATCTTGGCACAGCTAAAGATTTACTGAAAGATCAGACAGATTTCCTTGCGCAGATAAATCATTTGCAAGTTTCAAAATTGATGTTCCCCATTGGTAGTCTAATGAAAAGTGAAGTTAGGGCAATTGCTGAAAAAGCAAATTTACCAAGTGCAAAACGACATGACAGTCAGGGTATATGTTTTCTCGGAAAAGTGAATTACAACGATTTCATTAAAAGATATTTAGGCGAAAAAGAAGGTCCAATCGTTGAGTTTGAAACCGGAAAAATTTTAGGTAAACACAAAGGCTATTGGTTTCATACGGTCGGACAACGCAAAGGATTGTATTTGTCGGGCGGACCGTGGTATGTTATCCGAAAAGATATAGATGCAAACATTATTTGGGCATCGAAAGGATATGATGTAGAAGCAGCCTATGGAGATGCATTTACTATGAAGGATTTTCATTTTATCACAGAAAATCCTTGGGATAATAAAGAATTATCTTCTGAAATTACTTTTAAAATTCGTCACACTCCTGAGTTTACAGATGGTATTATCTTTAAAACACCGGAAGGTTTCAGAATTAAATCTTCTTCAAAATTGCAGGGTATTGCTCCCGGTCAGTTTGGCGTTGTATACGACAAGGACAAAACAATCTGCATAGGTAGTGGTGAAATTACTTCTGCCTGATAAACACATGCACTTGAGTACCGCAAAAATCCCATTTTGAGCGAAGTTTATTTTCTAAAAAACGTTTGTATGGTTCTTTTACATATTGAGGTAAATTAGCAAAGAAAATAAACGTAGGGATTTGTGTATTAGGTAATTGAGTTACATATTTTATCTTAATATATTTCCCTTTTAAAGCTGGTGGCGGATAATTTTCTATCAATGGTAAGAAAAACTCATTCAGTTTTGCTGTCGGAACTTTCTTTTGCTTATTCTTATAAACCTCAACAGCCAATTCCACAACTTTCAATATTCGTTGCTTAGTAGTTGCAGAAGTAAATACAATAGGAAAATCTGTAAATGGAGCAAATTTTTCACGTATTGTACTTTCTATCTTTTTTGTATCGTTTGTCTCTTTATTAGGTATTAAATCCCATTTATTTACAGCTACTACCAATCCCTTTCTATTTTTCTGAATTAAGGAAAAGATATTCATATCTTGAGACTCAACACCTCTTGTAGCATCAATCATTAATATACACACATCCGAATTTTCAATGGCACGAATTGACCGTACTACCGAATAATATTCTAAATCCTCCTGTACTTTAGCCTTTTTCCGTATTCCTGCGGTATCTACCAAATAAAAATCATGACCAAATTTATTGAAGCGAGTATAAATAGAATCACGTGTAGTGCCCGGTATGTCTGTTACTATCGTTCTTTCTTCTCCTACAAAAGCATTGACAATAGAGGATTTTCCTGCATTCGGACGGCCAACAATTGCAAATCGTGGCAATTCAATATCTAACTCCTCATCAATATTATCATCACCAAGCTTTTCTACGATTACGTCAAGCAACTCTCCTGTACCTAAGCCATTTATCGCCGATACCATAAATGGATCTCCTAAGCCTAATGAATAAAATTCTGCTGTATTATATTGCCAATCAAATGTGTCCGACTTGTTTGATACTACTATAATTGGCTTTTGAGCTTTTCGCAACAACGATGCAACTTCGCTATCCAAATCGGTTATTCCATTCTGAACATCAACAACAAACAAAATTAAATCAGCCTCATCGACAGCTACGGTTACATGCTTTTTAATTTCCTCTTCGAAAACATCATCAGAATTTAGCACCCAGCCTCCCGTGTCAATCACGGAAAACTCGCGTCCATTCCATTCGCATTTACCATACTGACGGTCACGTGTAGTACCCGACTGTTCATTTACTATTGCTTTACGACTTTTAGTAAGACGATTGAAAAGTGTTGATTTTCCTACGTTGGGGCGACCAACTATTGCGACAATATTACCCATTAATATAAATTTATTTTAAATAATTCTGAACAAACAGTTTGCAAAAGTACTTAAAAATGAGGAGATAAAAAAGAGGGTGTTTCAGAAACACCCTCAAAGTTAAATAAAGGAAATCTCTTTTGAGACAGCCTCTTATGAAATATGCTGAATATAAATTACTCCTGGTTTAGAGTAACACGTTTGAAAGCAATTGCAGTAGCCTTATTTGCTTTCAGATAATCAGCAACAGTAATTTTACCGTCTTTGATAAATGCTTGTTCAACTAAAGTCGACTCTTGGAAGAATTTATTCAAACGACCTTCAGCGATTCTATCTAACATTGCTTCTGGTTTACCTTCCTGACGAGCTTTGTCCCTTCCAATTTCAAGTTCTTGTTGTATAACTTTTTCTGGAACTGAAGTTCTATCCAATGAAACAGGATTCATTGCAGCAGCTTGCATTGCGATATCACGTGCAACTTGGTATTCTACATTTGCTTCTTCAAAAGCAACAATAGTAGCCAATTTATTACCCGGATGAATGTAAGATACAACACTTCCACCTTTCACAAACTCATAGTAGTCAAGCTCCATCTTTTCACCTGTTATACCTGAGCGTTCTGTTACTAAATCAGCAATCGAACGACCATCAATAGTGATAGCAGCAACCTCTTCTGTTGAAGAAGCTTTAGCTTTCATTGCCGCATCGAGAATAGATTGTGTAAGTGCAATAAAATCAGCATTTTTTGCAACGAAATCAGTTTCACATTTTAAAGCAATAATTGCAGCAAAGCCATTGTCAGCGGCAGCTAACACACAGCCTTCAGAGGCTTCACGATCGCTACGTTTTGCAGCTACAGCCTGACCTTTTTTACGAATTATTTCAACAGCTTTTTCAAAATCATTTTCAGCTTCGATAAGTGCGTTTTTACAGTCCATCATACCGGCACCTGTCATAGTACGCAATTTCGAAATATCTGCCATTGTTACAGCCATAATTTTATATCTTTATTTTGATTATTAACAACTAAATTGATTTACAATTTTTTCATTTACTATTTACCATTTATAGAGTTGCGAAGATTTCCGCCTTGCTCCAAATTGTAAATTGTAAATCGTCAAATAGTAAATGTTTTTATTCCTCGTCTTTAACAAACTTGGTTAATATATTGGCATTTAATGCCTCTTCATCTTCTTTTTGAGTTCTTGGGCGTCTTGCTACTCTACGTTTACCTTCTTTAGCAACAGGTGCCTCAGCAACTTCCGTATCAACTTTCTCAACCTTACGCTCTTCATGACCTTCTTGGATTGCTTCTGCCAAAGCTGTTAATATAACTTCTACAGATTTTGTTGCATCGTCATTTGCAGGAATTACAAAGTCGATTCCATTAGGATTTGAGTTAGTATCAACTATTCCAAATACAGGGATACCTAAACGTTGAGCTTCTTTAACTGCAATATTTTCCTTCATTACGTCAACTACGAACAAAGCAGATGGCAGTCTTGTCAGGTCGACAATTGAGCCTAAGTTTTTTTCGAGTTTTTCACGTTGACGTGAAATTTGCAATTTTTCGCGCTTTGAGATATTCTCAAATGTACCGTCAGTAGTCATTTTGTCGATAGTCGACATTTTCTTGATTGCTTTACGGATAGTTGGGAAGTTAGTTAACATACCACCTGCCCAGCGTTCTGTAATATATGGCATTCCGACAGCTTTAGCTTTATCAGCTACAACATCTTTAGCTTGTTTTTTTGTTGCAACGAATAGTATTTTCTTACCTGATTTTGCAATAGATTTCATTGCAGCAGCAGCTTCATCAATTTTTGCAACGGTTTTGTGTAAATCGATAATGTGGATATCGTTACGCTCCATGAAAATATAAGGAGCCATTGCAGGATTCCATTTACGTTTTAAGTGACCAAAATGGCAACCTGCTTCTAATAATTGTTCAAAATTTGTTCTTGACATTGTTTTGTTTTTGTTTGTTTACTTTCTGTTAAAATCAATTTCACGGTAGCCATCCAGTGTCTATGAGTCCGCAAAATTTAGATACTAAACATATTTACTATTTGATTATTTACTATTTACAATTTGGAACAAGGCGAAAATCTTCGCAACTCTATAAATAGTAAATAGTAAATGAAAAAATTGTAAATAATAATTATCGTTTAGAGAACTGGAATCTCTTACGTGCTTTTGGTTGACCTGGTTTCTTGCGCTCAACTGTACGTGGGTCGCGTGTCATAAATCCTTCTTCTTTCAAAGACGGTTTGTCTTCAGGATTAATTTTCACCAATGCACGGGCAATAGCTAAGCGTAATGCTTCAGCCTGGCCTTTAAAACCGCCACCTTCCAAATTCACTTTAATATCATATTTCTCAGCAACACCCAATTTGTTTAAAGGTTGTTTTACAATATACTGTAATATCGGTGATGGAAAATAAGTGTCCAAATCACGTTTGTTGATATTGATCTGACCTTTTCCCTCGCTTACGAAAATACGTGCTACAGCAGCTTTTCTTCTTCCTAAGGCATTTATTACTTCCATACTGATTATTTAAGTGAGTTTAAATCTATTGTTTTGGGTTGTTGTGCTTGTTTGTTATGTTCAGAACCTGCAAAAACATACAGGTTAGACAAAATCTGAGCTCCAAGTCTGTTTTTCGGCAACATTCCTTTTACCACTTTCTTAATTAGTTTTTCAGGACTTTGTGCCATCAATTTCTCAGGAGTTGTTTCACGTTGACCTCCAGGATAACCTGTATGACGATAGTATACTCTATCTGTCCATTTGTTACCTGTCAACACAACTTTATCTGCATTTATAATTATCACATTATCACCACAATCAACATGCGGTGTGAAACTTGGTTTGTATTTTCCTCTCAAAAGTTTAGCTACTTTTGAACCCATACGCCCCAATACCATATCGGTAGCATCCACTACTACCCATTCTTTCTGAACCGTATTTTTATTGGCAGAAATGGTTTTATAACTTAACGTATCCACTTTAAAATTTATTATTTAATTAATTAATGTCGTTTCTTACCTGCTAAATTCTGCTTTTGAGAGAGGCTAATCGGCACAAATTCAGAACTTTCACCCGTAATTTAACGAACTTTTACACTGGGATAATAAACGGACTGCAAAGATAAGATAATTCTTTTATTTACAAAATAGTTTCATTTATTATTTTGACTTATAATACTTTTCACCTAAATCTATCGATTTTTCTTTCTTCCCTACCCCCATAAATAAAGGCAAAAACACAAATAATGCAATCAATGAGAAGATTAATCCTCCTGTGGTACCTGCTGCAAGGGGGAACCAAAAGGACTCTTTGTACTTCCCAATCATAAAAGGAATAAAGCCAAGTGCAGTCGACGAAATTGTCAGGAATACAGGACGGATTTTAGCATTCCATGCTTTTATATATGCTCTGATAGGTGTGATGTTAGCGTATCTTTTTCTGATATTGTTATACTCGCTAAGAATATAAATATTGGCGTTGACCGACAAACCTGACAGTAGTATAAATGAGGCAAAACCACCTTGATCAAAATTCAAATCAAAAAGATAGAAAGTGAGAAACACTCCGATATATGAAACAGGTATGATAAAAATCACCACTAATGGTTGCAATAATGAATTGAACAGAACACTCGTTGTAAAAAATACTATGATAACAATCAGAAACAGAAGCCAATAATGTGTATCACTATCACCTTTACCCCACCAATACCTCTGGGCTTCACTATCCACCTTATACCCTAAAGGGATAATCTTGTTAAAGGCTTTTACCGTACGCTCTAAAACACTCCATGCTTGCTGATAACTGCCGATATACTCATACTGAAGACATAGTAAGTACTGCTGGTTTTCTTTTGAGATACCTTGTGAAACATTAGATTTTTGAATGTTAGCTACTTCCGTCAATTTATATTCTTTGTCCTCATTGTTAAGCTTTACAGGATAATGCTCCAAATCCCAAATATCTAAATCTTGCGCCTGTCGTGAATAAAGTCTTATTGGTTCTACTCCTTTAGTTGACACAAAAGTTCCAGCATCGATATTTCTATAAAACATGGGAGTCAAAGAATTAAACAATGCAATAGGTTGAATGTCTAACTGCGAGAGACGGTCTTTGTTTAAATCAAAGACATACTCCATATAATCATTTTTGAACCAACTAAATTTTGAATCTATCGTTACCTCCTTTATTCTTCGATATTCTAAAAGAGAATCTCTCATGTTGTTTGCAATACGATTCAATTCATCGTAGTTATATCCAAGCAATTTGATGCGACTTGAGCCTGCCTGTTCTTTTACATCATTATTAAAGCCATCACCAACACCATAAACGCTCCAACTTCCGCCACCTAATTCGAGCGATTTGCTTATCAATTTGGATTTTAATATATGCGGAAAAGATCCTCGCTGATTTTCCTTAGTGAAGAAAATCCTTATACTTGCCTGCCTGCCATTGTATATATTAGTCTCGAACTGTCGCACCTGACTATATTGTGAGATATAGCTCTCCATATGCCGAATCAACACATCCATTTGCTCTTTTGTCGACCCATTAGGCAAAGAAGCCGCTACATGCAACGATGTTTCGCTTCGTTCGCCTGAGGAATAAGAGCCATTCTTAACCTTCTGTGCAAACAGTCTCATACTCCCTCCCAAAGCAACATCAGAAACAGGTTTTATTTTTTCTTTATAGAAGGTAGAGCCAAGTGTAAGGTTATAAATCTTTGCAAAGAAGCCTTCATCTTCTTGTGAATAATTTATTATAAATCCTCTTTCCGTTTCTTTTTCAATTTTTTCAGGAAGTAAGAAAACAGGTAATCCAAAAGACAATATCAAAACAATAACAAACCACACCCTTTTTCTATACATAAAAACGATTACTCTCTCATAAGTCCTATTAAAGTAAATCAGTCCTGTTTTGTTTTTAAACAGTCGAACCAATCTGTTTTTAGTAATTTTATTTTTATTAGTACGACCACGCTTTTTAGCATTATTTTGCTTCTTAATGCCAAGTTTATCTATTAATGCAGGCACTAAAAGAAATGCAATCATTATCGATACAGATAGGTTAATAATTATAACCCATGAGAAATCTTGAAGATTTAAACGCACCTCTTCTTTCATAAAAAAGATGACAGTGAGTGCCCCAACCGTTGTTGACGTTGCCGTAAGGATGGCAAGAAAAACTTTCTTGTTATTGCGCTGTATAATTTGATCTGACATGATAATGACATTGTCGATTATGAGGGTCAATGAGACTGTCAGCCCGGCAAGTGAAAATAATTGCATTTCAATTTTTAACAGATAATACAAAATAACCGACAAGGCGATATTTATTAACAATGAGGTGAGAATTAACAATGAATATTTCATATTTCTGTATACAAGAAAGACAAAACACAGCAGTATAAGAATTGTCAATCCTGAACGAAAATAAATCTTATTAAGCTCTGCCTGAATATATTCACCTGCATCATAGGACATATGTAACTGGTAACCTTCAGGCAATCGATCTTGCATATCATCAAGAATTTGCCTTAAATATTTGCTCAACTTCAACTGATTAGCCTGCTGATTTGCTGTTATCGACAGATATATGGAGTTCAGTCCGTTGATTCGATAATAACTCGATGCCTCTTCTTCTTCAAAACTACATTGTACTATTTGATTGAGATAGATGATGGTACCATCATAAACTTTTACCTGAATGGATGCAGGATCAAAGAAATCATTTGCTTCTTTCGACTCTAATGCAATCCTTATCCACTGTTTCTGTGAAGTTTCTTCATCTAAAATCTTTCCCATGCCGAGAGATTCATTTTCAAGACTGGTATTGATGGCATTTCTTATATCATTTGTACTTATACGATATTGTTGCAGCTTATTATAATCATAAGTCAGCTTGTAAACCATACGACTTGCTCCACTTACATCTATTTTATCAACTCCCTTGATGATAGCGAGTTTAGGCTTGATATGATTTTCCACATATTCTTGTATGACAACGGGCGATAAGGGAGCATTCACTGTATAGGAAAGAAATGGAGTATTTACTTCATCGCTTGTTCCCGACATACTGATATGGGGATAACTAACTCCTGATGGCAGACTCGCCCATGCCTGCCTGATGATAGTGGAGATTTCAAAACGAGCAATATCTGGATCTGCATATTTAGAAAGACCAACCGTAATACTTCCATATCCATTAGCCGAAAATGAACTTATTTCTCTGACATCTCTGACACGGTTGAGCATAGCCTCAAGTTTAGAGGTAACCTCCGTTTCAACAACACGTGCCGACTCACCGTACATAGAGAAGGAAATATTCACCTGAGGTAGTCGCCGAGAGGGGTTTAGCTTCACTGACAACTTAGGGATAAGAAATACTCCCAAAATCGACAGGCACACGCAAACCGTAATGACAGTAAACGAAGAAATACTTTTTTTTATGTCCAAATCTGAATCTTTAACCTTCATGACTTTGTTGCTTTGCTTCATTTAGTGTATTCTTTCAACATGGTCAAACTGTTCACTCAAAGACTCACCCTTCTCAAAATCATATAAGGTTAATTTGCGAAGCTTATAATAGCTATTCCAATAATCCTGAAGCGTTGAAATATAATTGCGCTGTGCAGTATTTTGTCGATTTAGTGACAGTGTCAGACTGTTTAAATCTGCTTTACCTATGATAAAACGTTCCTTTGTTATACGATAAGCCATATCAGCAAGTTTCAAAGCTTCTTCTGCACTGCCTATTAAATCCTGCCGTATCAAAAACTCATCAACGCTCATTATCACTTCTTGTTCCAGACTTATCTCTTTCTGTTGAACTGATATTTTGGTAACATTCAAACTGTTAAGAGCCATATTCGCCCTTCCCTTTCTAACGCCCCAGTCGACCAGCGGTATTGTCAATCCTACATTCACAATATCCTGCTCCAAAGGATTTCTATAAACCTCACCAAAAGTATTTGCTATTTGATTAAATCCTACACTGACAGAGAAACTTGCATCAAAATTAGAACTTTTCTTAGTGCGGTCAACCTCTCTCTCCGACTCTAAAAGCTCCTGTTTGTTAGCCAAGTAATCAGGATTATTTTGCTGTGCATAAGCTAAAGCTTCATCAGCAGAAACATGAATTATCTTTGGACGAACAGGAAGTTCTAACAACACATCAGTTTCTTTATCTATATTAAGGAATGATAGAAAACGAAACTTAGCTCTCTGCAAATTACTTTCTGCTGTTCTAAAGGTATTGCGGGCATTGACAGCATCCAATTTTAAAGTTAACAGGTCTCCTTGTGAAATTGCTGCAATATCTTGTCGTTGACGACCAATACTATATAAAGTATCCGAAGATATTACATTTTCCTGTGCCATATCATACTCCAATTGAGCCATAGCATATGCAAAAAAATACGTAACCACCCATTCGGATATTTCCTGCTGCGCATAAAGATATTGCTTCTTTGCTTTCTCATATTTCAAAGGTTCTATTTTCTTCTCCCATTTGAAACTGTTATATCCAAATAACGATTGATAATAGCCTACTCTAAATGGAACTGATGAAAATTGGGAGAAGCTTGTCCCTCCTAAATTCTGAAAATATCCTAATTCCGAATCTATGTAAAAGGTACCACCGGTTAAGTCGAAATTCTGACTAATTGACAGATTACCTGATGAATACAATGATTGTTGTTGGCGATAAACATCTATATCATTTTGAGAGTCATATCTCCGCGTAAAATCCCTGTTATAGCGGATAGGCGTTACTTTAAAAGTCAGTGCGGGCAGACGCTCAGCCTGAAATGTCCGGTACTGCCAATAGTTCGACATATACAGGTTCTTTGCCCTGAAAGCCTGCAAAGAACTATCACACGCAATCTCTATACTGCGCGACAAGCTAATCTGTTGCTTCTGCGAAAAAGTCACATAAAAACACAAAAACATAAATATTGATATTGCAAATAATTTCTTCATAAAACTCTCTATTTATATATCTTCATTCTTAAATTTCTTATTTTTTCTACTCTTAAATTACCTTTTTCTATAAACCCACCAATACACAAGCGGCACAACGAACAAACTGACAGGAGTACCTATCACCATACCTCCTATTGTAGCTATAGCTAAAGGTTTTTCGAGGCTGGAGCCTAAATCGCTGCTGAGTAAAAGCGGTGCCATACATACCACAGAAGTAAGGGCTGTAAGCAGAATTGCTTTTAGCCTCCTGCGTCCCGCCTCATGAATCGCCTCCATAAGTGCCATACCTTCCTTTCGAAGCTGATTCATAACATCAACTTTTAATATCGAGTCGTTGATAATGATACCGCAACTTACCACTATACCGATTGCCGACATCAGATTTAAGGTGTGACCTGCAAGTATCAGTAGTGCCAATGAAGCTGTTATGTCTATAGGTATTTCAAGCAAGACAATCAACGGCTGTTTGAAATCCTCAAACTGGGCTGTAAGTATAAAGTACATCAACATAATAGAAATAAAAAGAATAACAATCATTTCATTAATCATCTTGCGATTAGAGAAATAACTACCTGAAAAACCTACTTCCCACTTTTTATTATCATAACTGTTTTTCTGAACCTTTTCAATTATATTTCCTGCATTCTTTACAGAGTAAAAATAAAACGGTACATATTCGCCTGCGCTTCCTGCAACAATAGTTTTCAAATCTTCCGACTGTATTACCCTGACAAATGATGAAAGGGGAACTTTATTAGTCTTTCCATCCTGATTTTTTGATACATCAATCAGCGTATTGTTTAGAATTTCTCTTACCGTACTTTCATCATCACCCAACACCACAGGAAGATATTGCTGTTGGGAACGTAGTGTGGCAAACCGGTTTTCCTTAAAAGCAGTTTTTAAAAGCTGATACACCAAATAATAAGGGACATTGTACAAAAGTAGTTTTTCTCTGTCTATACTGAGATTGAGCTGGTTTTGAAATGAAACTCCAACAGGTATCTCACCCGATAGACTTTCAAGCTGACTTTGAACTGCCTGAGCTGTCGATTTATCCATAGCCTTTGTTCTGTCATTGGAATAATACTCTACAACAAGCTCTGCCTCACCGGTTGTAAAAATCTTTTCAAACAAATTACCTACAGGAGAAAAGGTTATCAGTGCTTCGGGATGATGCTGTCTGAAATACTCACTGATATTTTGTTTTAACTGCGGAATATCCTTTGATGATGCACTTTGCAGATATATCTCAGCTTCTGTTGATGTCAGCCGGCTTGCACTGCTTAACAAAAACTGCTGTTGCCCTATCAATCCTGAAACCTCTTCCACTTCTTTATCGATATATTTAAAAAATGACTTACAGCGCTGACCATTCTCTCCTATATGGATATTCTCATTCCATTCAACATGCAACATCACCTCATTCTGGTTTATGTCGGGCATCTTTTCTTTGGGTATAACTAAAAACAGCCACACACAAACAGGAAACACTGCAAGCATGATGACAGATGTTGTAATCTTATGTGAGAAAACCCATTCTATACCTTTATCATATATCCTATAAACCAATGAATTATATTCCCCAGTATCTTGCTGTTTTTTATTCAATTTGTTCTTTCTAAACGGAATTCTTATAGTGTACACTATTCGATATAATACAGGTAAGAATGTTATTCCGGTGACATACGACACCAATAGTCCTACTGCTACAGAAAATGCTTGATCGAAAAACAACGCCCCTGCGATACCGCTTAAAAAAATCAGTGGAGCAAATACGGCTATTGTGGTAAGAGTAGAACTGAGCATGGGTGCTACCACTTCTTTTGTACCAGTAACACAAGCTTCTGCAACCGACAATCCTCTTCGCGTGTATTGCCCGATATTGTCGGTTACAATTATCGAACTGTCAATCATCATCCCCGAAGCTAATATCAAACCTGTCAATGAAACAACATTCATTGAGACTTTAAACAAATAGAAAAAGAGCAAGCTGATGGTCAACGAAACAAATAAACTTATGCCGATAACAAATGAAGAACGCCCATCTTTTAGAAAAATTATCGATACTACAAAAACAAAGATAAAAGCTAATATCAAGTTTTCCTTCAAGTTGGTTATCGTATAATCCAATAATTTTGTTTGACTTTGTGTGATATTGAATTCAATCTCAGGATAGTCCTTCTTAAACCTGTCGACAACTTCGTTTACTGCCTTTTGCATATTCGACATGTTTTCTTGCGACTGCTTTATCACCGAAAGTACAATAGCACGTTTACCATTATAAAAAGCCATACCGGTTTCTTTCTCAGGTACGATTTCAACTTTTGCTATGTCTTTCAGACTATAAATCCTGTCATTCTTACGAATAAAAATATTCTGAACATCTTCTACAGTACGAAGTACAGAAGTAAAACGTATCACATATTCGTAATATCCATCGCGCACCAACATACTGCCCGGGTCTATATTATTATTGTTGAGTGCCGATTCAATATCAGAGAAACTTAACCCGCTTACATCCATCATTTGCTTGTCGGGTGAGATAAGCAAACGTTTTTTTACAATCCCACTCATATCAACCATAGCAATTTGAGGCAGTTGTTCAAAACGTCTTCTTATAACCGATTCGGCAAAATCACTAAGTTCGATGAATCTCTGAATATCCGTATCTTCAAAACTCGCATCTTCTTTAAGTGTCAAGTCTAAATTAAATACAGGTATGTCGGTGGCACTTGCCTTTATAACCCTGGGACGTTGTGTGCCGAAAGGAAGATAATTCATGGCTGCGTCAATCTTCTCGTTTACCTCAATAAATGCAAGGTCGGTATCTGTGCCGTAATCGAAGCTAAGATACACTGTACCGCTGCCATCAAGGGTTTCACTGCGTATTTCGCGAAGTCTCGAAACCTGCAACAACTGATTTCGCAAAGGAGCAACAACCGTATTTTCTATTTCTCTTGCCGATTTATTTTCTACCGATAGCTGAACTGTAATCTCAGGTATGGCAATATCGGGAAGTAATGAAACAGGTATGTTTACATAGGTAATTATTCCTAAGATGAAGAAGGCAAGGAAAACCATAAATACCGAAACGGGACGGTCAAATATATGTTTAATCATGTGATTAGTATGGATGAATGGGTTATACTCTTATTTAATATATGGTAGTCACCGGCGACTCATGTGCAAGATTTATATTTCCCGAATAAATTACGCTGTCGCCCACCTGTAAACCTTCACTTACAACATAACTATCATGGTTTTCCTGTGCAGTTTGAACATAATTCCACATTGCCCTGCCATTTTGAAGTGTAAAAACAACTTTACGATTAGTACGCATCACCAATGCTGTCTTTGGAATTACCAAACTTTTCCCTAAAAGTCGCTTTACAAGAACCCTGACATTCATGCCCTCCACCAAAACATTATCCTTATTGCTTACCCTTGCTTTAATGCGCACCATCCCGTTTTTGTCTATGCTCGGATTTATTTCAATGATAGAGCCGTAAGCTTCGTATGAACCAGTAGAAAATGGAGACACCACCACTTCATCATTTAATTTAATCAAAGGCATTTCACTTTCAAGAACATTAAAAATTACTTCGGGATTACTGCTATCGATTATCGTACAAAAAGCATCAGAACCCGGATAATTATATTCTCTGACTGTCAGGTTTGCAACCACACCGCTAAAGGGAGCATATAAAGTAGCTGCTTCAAGATTATGTTTTGCCATTGCCAGATTATTCTGTTCCTGCGCATAACCGCTTCTTATCTTGGCTATTCTCAAAACTTCAGCAGGAATCTGTGTCGAATCCTTCAGAGAATACCCCTGCCCTATCAATACATCCTGAAAATCTAATTCTGCTCTGCCAAAAGCATTTTCCGCTATTCTCAGATTACTCTCAAAGCGCACCTTGTTAAGCTCGGCAAGCTTCTGTCCTTTGACAACACGCTGACCGTTCCTGACATGTATACGCTCTATTACCTCCTGTGAGATAAAGCGTAAATTGGCTTTGTTTGATGAATTAATTGTACCGTTGGATATCAAATCATACTTAAAATCGGTATACTCCAAGCGAACAACCTGAACTTCGGCAGGAGACTCATCTACAATCTTATGTGATTTTTCGTCATCTTCAACACTCTCCTTTTTGACGGGAGAACAGGCACATAGCATCGCTAAAAGAATAATACATGGTATTGATGTTTGTTTCATGATAAAATATATTTACACTTTATTTATTTTAATTTATAAAAGAATCTATCAAATCGAAGTTTAAGTTTATCTTCTTCATTTTTCTCAATAGAAAATATTGTTCTATTTACTTTTCCAACTATAAGTTTTTCAGGAATTTGTCCGAAAAAGCGACTATCGTGTGATATCTCCGAATTGTCTCCTCGCATGTCATAAAAGAGACAACCATCTGTTCGTTTAATTTTCACAACTCTTTTTACCAACAACAACTCCTCGTTTTCGGGACTGTTAAAAATAACAATATCACCTACACATGGACGCTTTACGCCTGATAAGCGATGATAGCCCCAATCAATTTTAGCATCTGCATGGCGCAACGAACTAATATGTGTAAACGCATTTAACAAGGGTATATCAGCCCAACGAAATGGCATTCTGCTACCATATGTCATTTTATTTACCCAAATCCAATCTCCTGATAATATTGCAGGTTCCATACTTGCTGACGACACATAACAAGGCTCGCCGAGAAAAACTCGTATTATAATAGCAAGAAAAAACACAATGAGTAAAACAATGAAAAGTTTTTTCGTCTTAGCCATCACGTTATTAAAAGCGATATTTATCTTTTTCTTAATCATCTTGCAGCAAAAGTAAAGAGGAAATTCATTATGAAATTCCATAAAGTTACTATCAAAATTGCTATTAATTTCGACAAATAAAAATTCATTTTCAGCTTATCATTCAAAAGCATTAAAATCAAATTGTTTAATCCCAAACCAACTAAAGCAATGATAAAGAAACTGGTATATTCTGTCATAATTTTATTGCTTTGACTTTCAAAAGTCCATATGCGGTTTAGAACATAATTACTCGTTGCAGCAGAAATGAACCCAATGGTATTAGCAACATATTTATTGAACTGTAATTTCTCCTTCAACAACCAAGTTATGCCAAAATCTACAAGCATACCGGAAAAGCCTACTACACAGTATTTAATGAATTTAAGTATCAAAATCATAATTTCATTCCATTTTAGCACATAAACTATTATTACTTGGTTTTGAATACAGGACGTAAATATACTGATATTTATCGTAAACCTTGTAAAACCTATCCAACCAAATTATCCAATCCGGAATACTTTTCTTTTCAATCCGCAGCCCTTCTTTCTCTAAATAAACAGATTCATGATAAGATGCGTACAGCATTACCAAATCATCATCCTCAAAGCGTTCCCCAAAATTTCGTTTCCATACGCTCGACAAATCCTTGACGGTTACCTTGTCGTTAGCATAAAATCGCGGCGTTAATCCTTTTACATTATAGCCTAAAACATAGGGATTACTGCCTCCTATCGTGTAAAGATTAACATGCTCATGATGTTTATCGATGTATTGTAAGATATTGATATTGCCATCACAAGCAGGTTTAACCGCCAGCATAAGCAATCCACCTGCGTTGATAATCAAGGCAATGATAACCACAGGATAGGCTATTGCACGAACGACCGTTTTATTTTCCAGACGGTTATTAACTTTCTGAAAAGCCTGTATCACTATCAAAGGAACAAAATTGACAACAGGAAATAAAAAGCGCAATTCTTTATGCGGTATTAAAGAATGGATTATCAAAAATGGGATAATACACCACAGAACGATATTTTTATAGTCTAAAAACAGCATAATCAATAATGCCGACAATAACAACATTCCGATAAGTGGTGTCGGTCTATTTATTAGCTGCTCCAAGTAATAATACCAGGGGGCGACTCCAAAATGCGAAGCCACACCTTCTATCAGATTAGAATAGAAATAATTCCAGGGAGTAAACACCCAATTACCATAAAACCAAGAATCCAATAAAGTACAGGCAAACACCGCTGCGAAGCTACCTGAGAGCAATAATAGCAAATTCTTCAGCTTTTCTTTTCGTATAAAAATCAGCCATAGAAACAAGCCAAACAATGCTATTGCCATCTGAAAGCGAAATTCGAAACTTAAGCCCCACAACAAGCCGGCAAGAAAATAAACACTTCTGCGATTTTGCTTCTGAACATCATTTAGTAAAACAACCGAGAGCAAGAGAGTAAACCCTGCCCAAGTTTCGGATGAAAAACGGATATTGATAGCCGGCAAGAACCACAGCAGAAAAGACAGCAACACAAAAGCAGTATGATATTTCACCTCTATCTTATTTTTAAAATTTCGGATAAAAACGAAGATGCAAAAGACGGCAAATAATGCAGTTAACACACGCAGCCCCAAAGCCAAACCAAAAGGATTGGTAACACCCAACACACCTAAGCACTTGAATACCACTAAGGCGAGCATAGGTTGCAGGGCAGGACGTATCTGCGCATCATACTCCCAACACAAATCCGCACCGGTATTCCATCCTCCCTTAAGCCCTGCAAATTCAATAATCTGATAGTGCTCGTCGGGATGATGGTAACCGTTGCTGTTGATTGCCGTAAGTAAATAGATGGCAGCAATAATTATAAAAATGATATTTTGTTTCAAAGTGTACATTAGTTTAATAAAATTCAACAGTCTAATTAGTATTATTTTTAACCCTACCTCTTATGACAATGTGAATTGGTACTTTTCTATTTTTCAAATACATGAACAGATTTTGCTCTATATAGCCAAAATCCAATGGTTTATATGCAATATCTATAACAGTAGAATCTCCTCCTCCAACATAAAAATCTCTTGGAATTGCAGTAATACATCCGCATGGAGTATCTATATAATAAATTAGAACGGCTTTGCTGCTAAGATTACAATATGTTGTTGTAAGATTGATGGTATCTGTCAATGTAGATATGCCCCATTCAATAGGAGAACCTATTGAGAAATCTTCTACTTTTGAACTGTTGATACAACTATTACTTGTTAATAAAACCACCATCAGAAAAAATATATTCTTTCTCATTTTTAGTCGAAATAATAAAAAGCAATTATCGGATTATCGTCTTCCAAAGTATTATCGATAACTGATTTAGCATCCTGATTTTCATCCCAATTATGTCTTATTGCTTCATAAGCAGGGATTGCACATACAAATGCATCATCCGTTGCACCTATCACATATGAAAAGAAGTTAGCTATTGTGGATTCACAGACATACCTGTAATAACTTCCTGTTTGCCGCTCCAAATTCCAAAAACATCTATATATTTCAGCATCCATTTCAAAAACGAAATGTAGATACTTCTTAGTGGCATACAACTCTCTTATTCCGATTGAACGTTTTTTCATTCTTGCAATAAATTCAACATCAGAACCAATTTCAAAAGTTTTATCTACAACATCTTCTTTTGTCAGCGGCTTATATTTCCCATTAAATACAATCGCTGGTAATATGCTTTTTTCCCTATCATCATATTTATAAATAGTATCAGATGCTAACGCTGATAAATAGAGTATTTCCCCGGATTTTGCTGTCTTTGCAATCCTGTAAACTTCACAGACTTCTCCTATTGCTATGTAAGGAATACAATTTCTATAGTTGGTATATTTTTCTGTATTTACCATACGGTAATTATATTCAGTTGCAAAAATATTATTATACATAGTGAGAACAAGCTGATTATCACTTGTAATATCTACAGAAGAAAAATCTCTGAATATATTGACATCAACCTTTTTTCGAGATATTAATTCTCCTAAGTATGTATACATATATATTGTTGATTTAAGCATATCAAAAATTTGTATTTGCTTGTTTTTCTTATCTAACACAAAATCAGTAATACTCAACTGTTCATCTGGTCCAGAACCTATACCGCCCACATCATGGAGAAAGGTTCCATTGTTATCAAAAACAAATACTTTATTATTTCTATCACTAATAAACATTTTATTCTCATCGAAATCTATTTTCATGATTTGTCTTATCAGGCATTTGTTTGTTGTTTCTAATTTTAAAAAACGGTATTTAACAGAATCTTCTAAAATGAGATTCTTTTTCTGCAACAATCGGATATCAATATAAATAAGTTCTTCATCTTTTATTTGCTGTTTCTTATCACAGCCAAGCCATAATAACATTATTCCTAAAATAATGATAATTTTCTGTACTTTCATAATTTCACAAATATTTAAACTATCTCAGAAAGTCAACTTTACTTTCTGAGATAGTTGCATTAATATTTAAAGATATCTTGGTGATTTATTTATGTGGCTTTTTTCGCAACAATTTCCTGGCGAATCAGGACACTCAGGAACTCTAATGGTACCTCCAACATTAACATTTAAAGTTACATTAGCTACTGTCCTTTTGCCTAAAGTAACTACAAACAAACCAAGATTGCAATGAGCTCCATCTTGAACTCTCACCGTTTCCCATGCTGGTTTGGCATTTCGTATGTATGTTGCCAAAGGGCAACTGTTTACACCGTCACTACTACTACCACTTCCGCCACTATTACTTCCTCCACCACCGCTTCCATTCGATTGTGCCAATACTTCCACATGCAATTTGTTATCCCTTACGCCGTAATCGTTCAGAGCGTGACGGATATTTAAACCTACGGCTATTAATAAGGCTGCCGTGCCTAATAATGTCAATTTAATATTTTTCATTTGACTTAATTTTTGAATGATTAATAATTTGATATTTTTCATTTGACTTAATTTTTGAATGATTAATAAAATAATTTATTATGTCGTCTGTATCATTTCAACGACTCTAACCGTATAGGTTGTGGAATGGTGTTTTTTTGTATCTTTGTCGGGCAATCCTCCTTTCTTTTTAAGGGGAAGCATGGGGCGGGGGTAATTGTGTTTCTTTTGCCGAAGACGACAATGTTCCGCCCCTTTTTACTTCCCACAGTATTTAGTTATTTTTTGTGTTTTCTATTTTTGTATTTTTAATTTCTTTGTTTTCAATTTCTTTGTTTTCTATATTTTCTCTATTTCCTATGTCTTTCCCTTTTTCCTGATATTGCATATTATAGTCTTTCCACCTGTTTCTGTCCTGATAGTCTTCTCTTTCTTTTAAAATAATTCTTAGCTCTCTCTTCAAGGTATCGGTATTGTACCATACTCTGCTTCTTAAATTGCTATATACACCCAAATAAAGTACGTAGCATCCAAAAAGAATGGAAACAATAATTCTCATCTTTTTTCCGCAAGTTTTGAAAAGATGAACCACTCCATACGAGAGGGCAAAACAAACTCCTATCGAAGATATATAGGCATAGCGGTCGGCAACCACAGCAAAGCGAGAGAGCGGAATAAGATGCAAGGCGACAGCAAGGTGAATAAGGAAAAATATCAGACTGAACAGCAGCACACTGTTTTTCCATATATATTTTCCAAAAGCAATGAGGGCTATGGTCAAAAGTCCCGGATAAACTAACAACCATGAAGGCAAAGCATCGCCTACAACCGATGGGAAGGGATACAGATAAGACAGTTTAAAGGGAAAAATACATTTGAACAGGTATTCCACAAAACTGTAGCAGGCATAAACCAAACGTTGCCAAAGCGGATAGGATGCCTCGCCCGAGAGAGCTCCACCACCTGCCTCCGCCTGCGAGAGCATGGTAACGACACCAAAAACTACCGAAAGTATCAAAAGCGGAGCGGTAGTCAGCCACACCCTCCTGTCCTTGAAAGAATATCCCGTAAACCAGTAAATCAGCAGCATGAAAACAGGAAAGGTTACAGCCTGCTCTTTTCCGAAAAAAGAACATACAAACAGCAGAACGGTAAAAATATAATACTTGATTTTCTTGTGATGTATGTACAGCAGAAAACTATACATTGCCAAAAGATAATAAAAAGCATAAACCAATATTTTGGATGCACTCATCCACGCCACCGATTCCACATTAAAGGGATGCACGGCAAAAAGTAAAGCCGTAAAAAATGCTATCAACAAAGGATATGCAGTCTGTATCTTTGTGTTTACAAGGAGAAAACGTTCAACGCACGCAAAAACCAACAGGACACTCGACACATGCAGCAGCAAGCTCGCCAAGTGAAAATAAAATGGGTCATATCCGAAAAGGGAATAAAGTATCAGATACAGCATCTCATTCAGAGGTGCATACTGTCCGTGATAATACTCGGTAAAGATAGCCCAAAGGTTATAAATATTAAATCCGCCTTCCGTATAGCGGTTCATGACCACCCATTGATCATCCCAAAAATAAAGGAAGTCATGTCCGAAAACAGGAAAATAAACTATCAATACAATTATAACAACAAATAGCTGCAACAGGGATTTTATCAGTATACGTCTTTCATTTAGCTCTGTGTTGTAAACTAAGGTCTTTTTTAAAGTAATCAATTTGTATAAGTTTTAGTGATTGGTTATTATAGTGATTAGTGATTAGTAATTAGTGACTGGTTATTGGTTTAGTCCGGTGATTTCATGTTATATAATTTTAGTTTAGTTTTACAATATTTTTAATGGTATTCGATTCGGTATTCTGTAAATTTATTAGAGTTTCATTAAAGTATTAAAATTATCGGGGCAAATTTAATTAATGTTTTTATACAAAAAAAACATAAAAGTACGTAAAACGTAAAAACTTTGTATTTTGGCACAAAATCATATTACTTTGGCACAAAAGGTTACTTATTTTTTTATTTATCTTGTTCTTAAATTTATCTTTTTATTGAAAATTATTGTTTTGACATGATTTATTGTTGTTTTTATATAGAAATAATCTTGACTTTTTAAGAATGGAACTCTTAACCACTGTAAAAAATAGGAACCCGACTGCAACTATACGGGAGATTAACCAACTACGGCTGATTTGGGGTTTCCTCAGTCGCTCTCTTGGCTTCGCCAAGTCGCTCTTTCGGAAGGACACGCTCGTTAGTGGATGGGTGTAAGCCGACTACGACTGCAGAGGAGTTCCCTCAGTCGCTGTGCTCCATCGGGATGACACGCTCAATTGCGGGCGGGGTATACCGCCACTCGAAGTGTTTCTGTAACATCATCCTTTTTGAAGTGGCGGTGCAGGAAGTCTTGCGCCGGTCGTGCACTAATGTCATTCGTTTTACAATGCTAAACGACCGGTTACACCGCCCGCAATTGAGCGTGTCATCCCGATGGAGCACAGCGACTGAGGGAACTCCTCTACAGTAGCAGTCGGTTGGATAATGCGAATCAAGGGAACTCCTCTACAGTTGTAGTCGGTTGATGTGAAAACTATTTGCTTATACTAAACATATTACGTTTAAGCTCGTAAGTAAAGAGAAAATTTGAACAAATTGTTTAAATTTCACAACAAAAGGAACTAAGCATTATTTATAAAATATGATATATGGATTATCCTCTAAGCTAATGTGATTAAGAACATCTTGTAATGCTTTGTTTTTCACATTCTTTATTGTTTTCGAATTAAGTCTCCAGTCATTTATCGTATTTATATGCAACCCTGAAATAAAATACTCTTCTGTACAACCCAGCACTTTTAAAAAGGGATTTTTGCCATATGGATGTGTAGAATAATGATAATAAGTACCCTCTTTAGTTTCTTTATCTATCAATATAAAAGATTGTTTAGCTTGGGGATCTGTAAAATTCAATAGCATTTTATTTTTAGTCTGGAAAATAGCATTAAAACCCGAAAATGTATTCGTATTCATAGCTACCCAAGGGGCTCCAACCAACAATGGATTTTCATTCTTTGCCACCTGCTCTCGATCCACAAGTTTCCAAGGTATTTCAATATCGTATTGCGCTCGTATATTTCCTCGTTTATACTCATACACAACATGCTCTACGGGCATAATAAAATGTAAACCATCCTCAAACTCGGCAATAGGATGAGTAGAAAAAGACATCATATAATCTCTTTTTCCAAAAAATTCATATGTAAAAATATCTTGAGTCTTCTTATTATCCAGATGGAATAATGTATAAGCAACAAAAGGTTCTAAGTACATATGATTGTTTATAAACATGCTACCATCCTGTGTGTAAACTGCATACGATATATTGCCAAAAACCTCAGTTGGGACTTTTTGCGAGGAGATATGGTTGCCTTGAAAATCATATGTGATAATTTCCATTTTTGTTATATTCACAACCGAAATAACGTTCAATTTCTTATCGATACTGAAACCACGTATTCCTATATATTCGCCAGGACCTTGCCCTTTAACCCCAATCTTGTTCAAAAAAGTCCCATCTTTTTTACTGAATCGAAATATATTTTTATGGTTATCAAAAATAAATATATCATTATCAACAACCTCTATTTGTTCTATTGTACCGATTAAACAAGAGTTTGATGTTTCTAATTTTACAATTTCCATATCCTGAAAAAGCATATCAGCTTCTTCAAACTGTAAATCCTTGACATCGCAGTTCAGGCATTTTATAACTTCTTCTGCATTATAGTTAATTTCACGTGTCGCTACATGTTTATTACAATAAACTTGCAATAACATAAATGGTGTAATAATCAATACAAATCTCATTTTAATAATTGTTTTCATACGTTTATAATTTTAATATTTTAGAATACTCTAATTTTTCTATTATTTAAACCTACAGCTATTAATAAGGCTGCCGTGCCTAATAATGTCAATTTGATATACTTCATTCATTGAAGAACGAGTCAGGTAATTCTCATAAGGAAAGACTGTAGATAAAAATTTATTATAAAACAAATCTTTTTCTTGAAAACCTTCTTTGAAGATTTCTTTAGATGTCATAGAATACATCTTAACTCTGTTTTTATAATCAAAAGTCCAAAAAGCAAGAGTATCCTCACAAATATATTTGAAGTATTGATATGCTCCATTTATTACCGGAAGTTGAAAATTATCAATAAACGCCCCGATATTATCATACTCATATACTGTTCTATTTACTGACGATAGCAATAAGATATTACCATTAGTCTTATTAATCTCAACATCGGAGATATTAATATACTCTTCCGGACCATGCCCTTTTCTGTCGATTACAAAGAAAAACGAACCATCTTCATTAAAAACAAGAATTTTAGACATAGGATAATCTAATATATAATACTTATCCTTATAGATCATGAGTTTAGAAATATCCTTTATTATTGATATATCATTGGTTTCAAGTGGTATAACTTCTATCTTATCAAAGATATCATAGATGGATGTTTTCTCTCTTTTATTAATGTCAATATTAATCCCTTCGCTTTGTGGCGATCCACAACTAACTATAAAGCAAACAAGAATAGCTAAAACAACAAGTAGTTGTAATAGGGACTTAATCAGTATAGATCTTGTTTTTAGATATATGTTGTAAACTAAGGTCTTCTTTAAAGTAATCAATTTGTATAAGTTTTAGTGATTGGTTTTACAATATTTTTAATGGTATTCGATTCGGTATTATATAAATTTATTAGAGTTTCATTAAAGCGTTAAAATTATCGGAGCAAATTTAATTAATATTATGATACAGGGATATGTAAAACGTAAAAACTTAAACGCACGACCGGTGCAAGGATTCCTGCACCGCTACTGAAAAAAATAACACACAAAATAATTATTATTTTTTTTATTCCTCATACCCTATCCTCTCATTTAGATGACATATAACCAATACCGGATTTGCATCCTCCGTTAATCCGCCATACATATCTTCTAAAAACTGCCTGTCGGGTTCGTGCTTATACCATTCTTCTTTATTTATCATCAGGTGATAAGCCGAAACTGTAAAAACTACCGCATTATCTCCGTAACGAGCATAAGGTGGCATATTCTTCAGGAAAGGAAATAAAGGATGGCTGCCTTGATCTGTACTGAAAAATGTCTGCTTTTTTGAATGAGAATAGACAACAAAAGGATAGCCCTGAGGAGCCATAATATTTATATATGTAAGATCCTGTAATTCGACAAAATCGCCTTTAAAAATATAATATTGATTGCAGTATTCAACAAATTTCTCATCTGTAATTTGATTGTCTATAGGCGGCATGCCATTCCAAGCGATGTTGATGTAATATTTGGGAATAATCATACTGTCGGTCACAACATAAATCTCATTGGAAAAGTTGGGGCTAAAGTAAACATCATTAGCAAACTTACGAAGAGATTTCTGCATAACGTAATGAAACTGATTGTATTTATAAAAATCAACACAATCGCCGTATATAACATTATTGGAGCTGTCCGTCACAATTAAAGGATTGTTTTTAAATCTCCCTAACGTTGGGTCTTCCAAACCTGCTTTATAATAAGCTTTGCAACCATTATCAAGATATAGAAAATAATCGAGCATAAACGGTGTATTTGCTGAAGATACATAACGACCCTCTAAAGTATAAGATATTTCCTTATTCTGACCTTTATCAAACACAACTAAATGATTAGTTTGGGGATTGATACAAATATATGTTATATCCGTGTATTCTCCCGGACCCTGTCCAACCCTACCTATTTGATATTTAAATTTACCTTTTATATCAAATACGTTGATGCTCTTTGCAGATTCGTTATCCGCAACAATGATTAAACTGTCGGTAAAAAGAACTTGAGAAATCATACCGATAATATTGTTGTCTGTAGTTTCCAACTTGATAAACTCAACCTTTTTAATAAGGCTATCTAACGACAAGGCATTTTGATTTTGAGCATCTATCACTATTTCTTCTGCACCTGACATTTTGTTTTTTGTAGGTGATGGAGTGCAGGAATACAGAAAGGGTATGACTAAAAGCAAGGTGTAAATGATGTGTTTCATTTTGTTTATAATTTTATTTGTTAATAGTAATCTCTTTTATTGTTTTCCTAAATTGATATTGATCTGACAAATAAGCAGTATGGGATTTGAATTTACATCCAAATCTTTATACAATTCATCTAATACTGATTTATATTCTTTTATTGTGTACAATGCATCTTTTGAGTTGTATATGACATAAGCATCAACAGGAAATACAACTTCATTTTCTTTAAAGCGAGCTATGGGCTCAGATGTACAAAAAGTGTAAAGAGGATTAGTAAATTCACCTGTTGTGAGAAAAACATCATGTATTTCATGAGAATAGATGGCGAATGGATAACCCCATGGAGTCGCAATGTTTATAAAAGTAAAGTCGTTTGTTTCTATAAAATCCCCATTAAAATAAAAACATCTACTTCTAAGATCGTACAACTTCTTGTTAGTTAAATTCTTTTTATCTGATTTTGAAATCCCGTTCGTCCTGATATCAATATAGTACTTAGGAATAACTTTATCATTTTCAACAATGAAAATACTGTCTGAAAAATTTGGACTGAAATAAACTTGCTCGGAAAATTTTTTTAGAGGACGATTTATTACAAAATCAAAGTCTACATGGTAAGTATCCTTAAACGCACCATATAATATATTATCAGTTAATCCTGTTACGATTAATGCATTCCCTTTATGATTTCCATATGCATAATCATACATCCCAATCACATTGAAAGCTTTATGATTCACATCTATATATTCAAAATAATCCAACATAAAAGATTGACGTTCAGATGAGATAAACTTTCCATTTAAATCAAAATATAATATCTTCTTTTGAGGACGATCCAATATGCAAATCCATTTTTTCTCAGGTACAATAACCACATTCGATATTTCAACATATTCATCCGGACCATTTCCTGTGAGCCCGACTCCACATTTCCATTTACCCTCTAAATCAAAAATGTTAATAGATTTAGTATTTTCGCTATCAACAATAACTATTAAACTATCTACAAACAATATCTGAGAAATTCTCCCAATCAGATTCTGTTCGTTTGTTTCCAATTTAATGAACTCAATCTTTGCAAATAAGGAATCATAAGGAAGCTTTGTATTTCTATCTAAATCAATAACTATATTTTCTGTCGTATCATTAGCTATTCCTTCCTGATATGATGTTTTTCCACATGAAAACATCAAAACTAATAAGAGATATAATAATAATAATATATGTTTATGTTCTTTCATACATCTAAATTTTATTTGTTAATTATCATTTGTAACTTTTTATAAGACTGTCCCAAAAATATTTTATTATACGGATGACACAGATATAATATATTAACACAAGCTTATAACTTGTCTACTATTAACAAGTATATATTGTTTATTCATATAAATAAATGCTATCTGTGCCATCCATATATTTAGGAGACACTCCAATAGAATCATAATCCGATTATAAATCCGTACAAGGATTATAGGGTTTACAACATATTGAGGTCTGATTTTGACAATAAATTTTTTCTGCCCAGAAATCCCAGCCAGTGATAGTTATTGTTGTTGTATTACTACCAGAGCTACTACTACCATTCTGATCATATTTTCCGCCAAGACTAGCTCCAACCGCATTCCATCCAGCATTGACATTGCCTGATAGTTGCCACCCATTCGAGCTTTTACCATCATCATAAATTATAATTGCTACAGTATTTGTTCCGGTACAGTGTATAAGAGCAGTCTTTCTTGGACTTGTATTATTACACGAGACTCCATCAGTACTCCCCCCTCCACTATTACTTCCGCCACCACCGCTTCCATTCGATTGCGCCAGTACTTCCACATGCAATTTATTATCCCTTACGCCGTAATCGTTTAAGGCGTGACGTATATTTAGACCTACGGCTATTAATAAAGCTGCCGTGCCTAATAAGGTCAATTTGATATTTTTCATTTGACTTAATTTTTGAATGATTAATAAAATAATTTATTATGTCGTCTGTATCATTTCAACGACTCTAACCGTATAGGTTGTGGAATGGTGTTTTTTTGTATCTTTGTCGGGCAATCCTCCTTTCTTTTTAAGGGGAAGCATGGGGCGGTACTGATTGTGTTTCTTTGGTAGATTACGACAATGTTCTGCCCCTTTTTACTTCCCACAGTATTTAGTTATTTTTTTGTGTTTTCTATTTTTGTATTTTCTATTTCTTTGTTTTCTATATTTTCTCTATTTTCTATGTCTTTTCCTTTTTCCTGATGTTGCATATTGTAGTTTTTCCGTTATTTTTCTACATAACAGAGGCTCTTTTTTAACTCAAAAAGAAAATTTTTAGTTTTTGATAAGTCTAATTTATTAACTATATGTATTGATATAATCTCTAACTGCTCATTAGCAATAAAAAAGAAAGGGGGAAAATCATTTCTCTCAATAGGTAATCCTAACTCACCCTTTGTTAATGTTAAAAGTCTTTTTCCATACACATTTTCAGCATAACGATGTGGATAATCCGTAGATATAAACACAATATTATCATTCTCTATATAATCAGGAAACAACTCTTTTAAAATACCAATTGTGTTTTCTATACAAGGAGAACATGTGTTTGATGAAAAGTAGAGAAATAATCTTTTTGTGTGTAATATTTTTTCTAATGTGTGTGAAGTTACAGAATCATGCCCCCAATATACATCTTGATTCTGAATTTTCTTTCCTATGTTTTTTTGCTCAATCAGCTTTATTTTTTCTTCTAAATGACTTAGATATTCTTTATATCCTTTTGGTTGGCGATTTCCATTATCGTTATAACATGCATATAAAGATATACTTAGTATTAATAATCCAATTTTACAAATATATAAACAATGTTTTCTCATTATCTTTATTTTTTGAAAAAATATTTTATTAACAATGGATTATCTAACTCATTCCACTTGTTCTTTATCTTGCTATTATCTTTAGTTAGAACTTCGTCAGGAATTATTTCATTTAAAAGGTATGATTCATTCGGATACATTCCAATTACAAACTCATCAGTCCAATAAACAGGATGAAAGGACACTTTTTCTATGAATTGTTCAAATATTATATTTATACCGGTTATCTTATTATGAAATATATTTACAGGTTTATTCTTCCTATATATCTGAGCATAATTATATAACTTGTTTCCTCCGTGTAAAACAAAAATATAATTTACAATATCCGATGAAAAAACCTTATGAGCAAAATCCATTGCTTCTTTTTGAGATATAAATTCAATATTTTTTCTTATTGTTTTTGTATTATTATTCTCTCCAAAATCCCATTCGTAAGCAATATTTATTTCACCTGTTTTCATAATTTGATATACTTCATTCATTGAAGAACGAGTCAGGTAATTCTCATAAGGAAAG
>ERZ778021.193-NODE-193-length-133927-cov-9.294154_pt1 | contig 133927 bp, 133 predicted proteins | sample MGYA00375751_ERZ778021 | MGnify/ENA primary metagenome ERZ778021 (study PRJEB29350, sample SAMN05389814) | bioreactor metagenome | isolation source: Thiocyanate stock bioreactor | place: South Africa: University of Cape Town | collected 2013-08-29 ... | reverse complement strand
AACGTAAATAGTAAATAATAAAATAGTAAATAAAATAAATGGCTGTACGTAAATTAAAGCCCACTACACCGGGGCAAAGACACAAGATTATTGGTTCATTCGAAACAATTACTTCGAGTGCGCCAGAAAAATCTCTTGTTGTTGGAAGTAACAAGTCCGGAGGTCGCAACAGCGGTGGTAAAATGACCATGCGTTATTTAGGCGGCGGACACAAGAGAAAATACAGAGTAATTGACTTTAAACGCAACAAAGACGGTGTTCCTGCAACAGTAAAAAGCATAGAATACGATCCGAATCGTTCGGCTCGTATTGCATTATTGTTTTATGCTGATGGGGAAAAAAGATATATTCTGGCGCCTAATGGTTTGCAAGTAGGTCAAAAGGTACAATCAGGAGCAGATGCTGCACCTGAGGTTGGTAATGCGATACCGTTGCAAAACATTCCACTTGGTACGATAATTCACAATATTGAGTTACGACTGGGACAGGGAGCGGCAATGGTACGTTCTGCCGGAACATTTGCACAGTTGAATTCACGTGAAGATAAATATGCAATTATTAAATTGCCTTCAGGTGAATTGCGTAAGATTTTAGCTACATGTAAAGCCACAATCGGTGCGGTTGGTAATCCCGACCATGCACTGGAAGTTTCAGGTAAAGCAGGACGCTCTCGTTGGCTTGGACGTAGACCGCGTGTACGTGGTGTTGCAATGAATCCGGTTGATCACCCGATGGGTGGTGGTGAAGGCCGTGCTTCAGGAGGTCATCCACGTTCTCGTAAAGGCTTGTTGGCTAAAGGGTACAAAACACGTGCTCCTAAAAAGCATTCAAGCAAGTATATTATTGAAAGAAGAAAAAAATAACAGCTAAAATTAAGTAAATAATATGAGCCGTTCATTGAAAAAAGGTCCCTATATAAATCTGAAATTAGAAAAGAAAGTTGTTGGTATGAATGACAGCGGAAAGAAAACCGTAGTTAAAACATGGTCACGCGCAACAATGATTTCTCCTGATTTTGTAGGTCATACGATTGCAGTTCACAATGGTAACAAATTTATACCTGTCTATATTACAGAAAATATGGTAGGTCATAAATTAGGAGAGTTTTCGCTAACAAGAAATTTCCGTGGACACGGAGGTAAGAAGAAATAATCCATTGTAGCATTATCTAACAAAAAGAAAAAATATTGAATAATGGGTGCAAGAAAAAAAATATCAGCCGAAAAGAGAAAAGAAGCAAATAAAACGCAATACTTTGCTAAGCTGAATGATGTTCCAACATCTCCACGTAAAATGCGATTAATGGCAGACTTAATCCGTGGTATGGAAGTAAATAAAGCTCTTGGAGTATTAAAGTTTTCATCGAAAGAAGCTTCAGTAAGATTAGAAAAATTACTAAGATCAGCTATCTCAAACTGGGAACAGAAAACTGAGCAAAAAGCTGACAGTGCTAATTTGTATATTAGTAAGATTTACGTGGATTCAGCTACTATGTTGAAACGATTACGTACTGCTCCTCAAGGAAGAGGATATCGTATCCGTAAGCGTTCTAATCACGTAACAATATATGTAGATACCAAGATTAATAACGAAAACGAATAATACACGATGGGACAAAAAACTAATCCAATAAGTAATCGCTTAGGAATCATACGTGGATGGGATTCTAACTGGTATGGTGGTCAGAATTATGGCGACACAATTCTTGAAGACAGCAATATCAGAAAGTATTTGAATACACGTTTAGCAAAAGCCAGTGTGTCGCGTATTGTTATTGAACGTACGTTAAAATTGGTAACGATAACTGTTTGTACTGCAAGACCGGGTATAATTATCGGTAAGGGAGGACAAGAAGTTGATAAATTGAAAGAAGAATTGAAGAAAATCACCGATAAGGAGATTCAAATCAATATATTTGAAATAAAACGTCCGGAATTAGATGCTGTTATAGTAGCAAATAATGTTGCACGTCAGATTGAAGGCAAAATTGCTTATCGTCGTGCCGTTAAAATGGCTATTGCTTCTACGATGCGTATCGGAGCTGAAGGAATTAAAATTCAGGTTTCGGGACGTTTAAACGGTGCAGAAATGGCACGTTCAGAGATGTATAAAGAAGGTAGAACACCTTTGCATACATTTAGAGCAGACATAGATTATGCACATGCTGAAGCCTTGACAAAGGTTGGGATTGTAGGTGTAAAAGTATGGATTTGCCGCGGCGAAATCTATGGAAAGAAAGACCTGGCTCCTTCCTTTGGAACAACAAAAGACAATACTCGTGGTGGCGATCGTTTCGGTGGAGATCATGGCGAACGTGGCGGTAAAGGATTCAGAAAGAGAAAAAAGTAAACTGTTATTAATGAATTTGATTTAAGTAAATTATGTTACAACCTAAAAAAACAAAGTTCAGGAGACAGCAGAAAGGACGCATGAAAGGAAATGCTGAAAGAGGTAATCAGTTAGCGTTCGGTTCTTTCGGTATAAAATCGCTACAATCTAAATGGCTTACCGGTCGACAGATTGAAGCAGCCCGTGTTGCTGTGACGAGATATATGCAACGTCAAGGACAGATTTGGATTAGAGTTTTTCCTGACAAACCAATTACAAAGAAACCAGCTGAAGTACGTATGGGTAAAGGTAAAGGAGCTCCGGAAGGTTTCGTTGCACCGGTAACACCGGGAAGAATGATTATTGAGGTTGAAGGTGTTCCATTTGATGTGGCAAAAGAAGCTCTACGTTTGGCAGCACAGAAACTACCTGTTACAACAAGATTTGTAGTAAGACGCGATTATGACTCAACTCAAAATGTGTAAGTAAAATGAAAACAAGTGAAATAAGAGAACTAAATAATCAAGAGATCAAAGAGCGTCTCGATGCAGAAAGAGAACGTCTGGTTCGTCTTAAAATGAATCATGCAATTGCTCCGCTTGATAATCCGTTGCAGATAAGAGATGTACGTCGTACTATTGCCCGTCTTGCAACTGAATTACGTCAGCGTGAAAATAATTAATTTATAAATAAACACTGATGGAAAGAAATTTAAGAAAAGAGAGAACGGGTGTTGTTTTTAGCAATAAGATGGATAAAACCATTACAGTTGCTGTTAAATGGAAAGAAAAACACCCTATTTACGGAAAATTCGTAAATAAGACTAAGAAATATCATGCTCATGACGAAAAAAACGAATGTAATATTGGAGATACAGTTCGTATAATGGAAACTCGTCCGCTGAGTAAGTTAAAAAGATGGAGATTAATTGAAATTATCGAAAGAGTTAAGTAATTATGATACAACAAGAAAGTAGACTCACAGTTGCGGATAATTCAGGTGCTAAAGAAGCATTATGTATTCGTGTATTAGGAGGGACAGGTAAACGCTACGCATCATTAGGCGATATCATTGTTGTTTCTGTGAAGAGTGTTGTCCCTTCATCAGACATCAAGAAAGGTATAGTTTCTAAAGCGGTTATTGTTAGAACAAAGAAAGAAGTACGAAGAGCAGACGGCTCGTATATTCGTTTCGACGATAACGCATGTGTTCTGTTGAATAATGCAGGCGAAATTCGCGGAAGCCGTATCTTTGGACCGGTAGCCAGAGAACTTCGTGCTACAAATATGAAAATTATATCACTTGCACCGGAAGTGCTTTAACCCTCGAAAATTAATAAACGATGAGTAAATTACATATTAAAAAAGGAGATACCGTCTATGTTAATGCAGGCGAGGATAAAGGTAAAACAGGTCGTGTTTTACAAGTACTCGTAAAAGAAAAACGTGCAATTGTAGAAGGTGTAAATATGGTATCAAAGCATACCAAACCAAGTGCTAAAAGTCCTCAAGGAGGTATTGTAAAACAAGAGGCATCTATTCACATTTCAAATTTAAATCCACTCGAGAATGGTAAACCTGTTCGAGTTGGACGTACAAGAAATGCAGAAGGTAAATTGGTGCGTATATCCAAAAAAACAGGAGAGGAAATATAAAATGAATACAGCAAGTTATAAACAAGACTATCAGGAACGTATTGTTCCCATTTTAATGAAAGAATTTGGATATTCTTCAATTATGCAGGCTCCGAAACTCGAAAAAATTGTACTTAACCAAGGTTTGGGTATCGCAGTGGCAGATAAAAAAATCATTGAAGTTGCTATCAATGAAATGACCGCAATAACCGGACAAAAGGCAGTTCAAACAGTATCTAAAAAGGATATATCAAATTTCAAACTTCGTCGTAAAATGCCTATTGGTGTTAGAGTGACGTTACGTGGACAACGTATGTATGAATTTTTGGAACGTTTGACGAGAGTAGCATTACCACGTGTTCGTGACTTTAAGGGTATTGAAAATAAACTTGATGGACGTGGTAACTATACTATGGGTATCGAAGAGCAAATTATCTTCCCTGAAATTAATATTGACAATATCAATCGCCTTCTGGGAATGAATATTACGTTTGTGACAAGTGCTAAAACCGATGAAGAAGGTTATGCATTGTTAAGAGAGTTTGGATTACCATTTAAGAAAAACTAATAAGGAGGAAAGCAATGGCAAAAGAATCAATGAAAGCTCGTGAGGTAAAAAGAGCAAAATTAATTGCAAAATATGCAGCTAAACGTGAACAGTTTATTGCAGAAGGAAATTATGATGCACTTCAGACACTACCTCGCAATTCATCTCCTATCCGCTATCATAACAGATGTAAAATAACCGGACGTCCGAAAGGATATATGCGTCAATTTGGTATTTCACGCATACAGTTCCGCGAAATGGCATCAAAAGGGCTTATACCCGGAGTGAAAAAAGCATCATGGTAAAATAGATTTACCATTTTAAGATTTACTATTTACGATTTGAAGTCGTAGATTGTAAATTGTAAATGAATAAATAGTAAATTAAATAAATATTGTCCCGGTAGTCGGGATTAATTTAAAAAACATTTTTATGACAGATCCAATAGCAGATTATTTAACGAGATTGCGGAATGCAATAAAAGCCAACCATCGTGTGGTTGAAATTCCTGCATCAAATCTCAAAAAGGAAATAACTCGTATCTTACATGAGCAGGGTTATATCCTTAACTACAAATTTATCGAAGACGGACCACAAGGTACTATTAAAGTAGCCTTGAAGTATGATCCTGTTAATAAGGTAAACTCAATTAAAAAACTCGTAAGAGTATCAACGCCTGGTTTGAGAAAATATACAGGCTATAAAGATATGCCACGAGTATTAAATGGGTTGGGAATTGCAATTGTCTCTACATCTTTAGGAGTAATGACTAATAAAAAAGCTCAGGACTTAAAAGTAGGTGGAGAAGTATTATGTTATGTTTATTAATAAAAGGAGGAAAAGAAAATGTCAAGAATTGGAAAACTACCTATTACAATCCCAGCGGGAGTAAGCATAACACAAAACGGACAAATCGTTACGGTTAAAGGTCCGAAAGGAACATTAGATCAAGAGATTAATCCAAATATCACTATTTCAATCGAAGGAAATCAATGTATAGTATCCCGCCCGAATGATGAGAAGGAAAATCGTTCTATGCATGGTTTATATCGTTCATTGTTGCAAAATATGATTACCGGCGTTTCAGACGGTTTTAAAAAGACACTTGAATTAGTAGGGGTAGGATATCGTGTATCGAATCAAGGTCAAGTTTTGGAACTTTCTCTCGGTTATACCCATAGTATATATTTGGCTTTGCCGGTGGAGATAAAAGTTGAGACTAAGATGGAACGTAATCAAAACCCGCTTATTATACTTGAAAGTGCTGATAAACAGCTAATAGGTCAGGTTTGTGCAAAAATACGTTCTTTCCGTAAACCAGAGCCGTATAAAGGTAAAGGTATTAAGTTCGTAGGAGAAGTGATTCGTCGTAAGGCCGGAAAATCAGCCGGAAAAGGTAAATAATTTACGTAAATTTGGATAAGACAATGGCAAATTCAGAAAGAAGAATAAGAATAAAAGCGCATATCCGCAATAAAATATCGGGTACAGCTCAAAAACCGCGTTTAACTGTTTTTCGAAGCAATACGCAAATATATGCTCAATTGATAGATGATACAAAAGGTGTTACTTTAGCATCTGCATCTTCATTGGGAATTAAAGAAAAGATGACTAAAACTGAACAGGCTGCAAAAGTTGGTACATTAGTGGCAAAAGCAGCTCAGGAGTCAGGAATTACTGAAGTGATATTCGACCGTAATGGTTATTTGTATCACGGTAGAGTTAAACAATTGGCTGATGCTGCGCGCGAAGCCGGACTTAAATTTTAATCAGGTAAGACAACAGATATGAATAAAGTTAAAACAACCAATGACTTAGAATTGAAAGACAGATTAGTTGCTGTGAATCGTGTAACAAAGGTAACTAAGGGAGGTCGTACATTCAGTTTTTCTGCTATCGTTGTGGTAGGGAATGAAGATGGTATTGTAGGCTGGGGTCTTGGAAAAGCAAGTGAAGTAACTGCTGCTATTGCTAAAGGAACAGAAGCTGCTAAAAAGAACTTGATTAAAGTGCCGCTACTTAATGGAACTATACCTCATGAGCAGTTTGCGAAATTTGGAGGTGCACAAGTTTTTATTAAACCTGCGTCACATGGTACGGGAGTAAAAGCAGGTGGTGCGATGCGTGCTGTTTTAGAAAGTGTCGGAATAACCGACGTGTTGGCGAAATCAAAAGGATCTTCTAACCCGCACAACTTAGTAAAAGCTACTATCGTCGCTTTAGGAGAATTGAGAGATGCTTATACTGTATCTCAAAATCGCGGAGTTTCTATAGATAAAGTGTTTAACGGATAATAATAATCAAGATATGGCTACTATTAAAATACAGCAAGTAAAAAGTAAAATTAAATGTCCCAAAAATCAAAAACTTACTCTTGAAGCATTGGGATTAAGAAAGATAAATGCTGTTGTTGAACACGAAGCTACACCTCAGATTTTAGGAATGGTACAGTGTGTTAAGCATTTAGTGAAAATAATCGAGTAAATAATAAGTGATTCTTTATAAAAAATAAGATATGGATTTACATAATTTAAAACCAGCTGCGGGTTCGGTAAAAACAAGAAAAAGAGTCGGAAGAGGTTCAGGCTCAGGATTAGGTGGAACATCAACTCGTGGACATAAAGGTGCTAAATCTCGTTCAGGTTATGCTCGTAAGATTGGATTCGAAGGTGGTCAAATGCCTATTCAAAGACGTTTGCCTAAATTTGGATTTAAGTCTTTGAATAAAATCGAATTTAAACCAATTAATCTTGAAACACTTGCTACACTTGCAGAGTCAGCTAACCTAACAAAAATAGGTGTTGCAGAGTTAGTACAACATGGTTTCATTAGCAAAAATGATAAGGTTAAGATTTTAGCAAAAGGAACGTTAAAAGTTAAATTAGATGTTGAAGCAAATGCTTTTTCTAAATCAGCCGAAGAAGCAATTGTAGCATTAGGTGGTACAGTATCAAAAATATAATAATCGGATATCCGATTTAATGAAAATTTATACAAACACATGAAAAAGCTTATAGAGACAATAAAAAATATCTGGAAGATAGAAGACCTGCGTAGTAGACTTTTAACTACTATCTTATTTGTTTTAATATACAGATTTGGTTCGTTTGTAGTTCTTCCCGGTATAGATCCGGCTGCATTAACTTCATTGAAAGATCAAACAAGCGGAGGTTTGATGGCTTTGCTGGATATGTTCTCAGGCGGTGCATTTGCTAATGCTTCAATATTTGCTTTGGGAATTATGCCGTATATCTCTGCGTCTATCGCCGTACAGTTGTTAACTATAATGGTACCTTATTTCCAGAAAATGCAGCGTGAAGGTGAAAGTGGTAGAAGAAAAATGAACCAGATTACAAGATATCTTACTGTGGGAATCTTGCTTTTGCAAGGACCTTCCTATCTGATTAATTTAGGGGTTCAACTTCAACAAGCAGGTTCAGCATTACCGGGTGGTATTTGGTTTACAATTACGTCTACTTTAATATTAACAGCAGGTTCTATGTTTGTTATGTGGTTAGGCGAAAGAATTACCGATAAAGGAGTTGGAAATGGTATTTCATTTATTATTTTGATTGGTATTATTGCCAGATTTCCGGAAGCAGTAATTAAGGAATTTGCTTCACGTTTCGTTGATGCTGGTGGTGGATTAGTTATGTTTCTGCTTGAAATAATATTCCTGATGGTTGTAATTGGAGCATCTATAATGTTGGTTCAAGGTACAAGAAAGATAACAGTTCAATATGCAAAACGAGTAGTAGGAAACAAGCAGTATGGCGGAGTTCGTCAGTATATTCCATTAAAAATAAATGCAGCAGGTGTAATGCCTATCATATTTGCTCAGGCAATTATGTTTATTCCATTGACATTGGCAGGTTTTGCTAAATCACAGACAGTTAGTGGTTTTGTAAGTGCTTTTATGGATAATACAGGATTTTGGTATAATTTAGTTTTTGCTACCTTAATCATTCTGTTTACTTATTTCTATACAGCAATTACGATTAACCCAACTCAGATGGCTGAAGATTTAAAACGTAATAATGGCTTTATACCGGGTTGTAAACCGGGAAAACATACCGCAGAGTTTTTAGATGAAGTAATGTCGAGAATAACATTGCCGGGTTCTATATTTCTGGCAATTGTAGCTATTTTGCCTGCGTTTGCTTCTTTAATGGGAATCAACAGGGGATTTGCACAGTTCTTTGGAGGAACATCACTCTTGATTTTGGTTGGGGTTGTTCTTGATACTTTACAACAAATAGAGAGTCATTTGTTGATGCGTCATTATGATGGTCTGTTAAAATCAGGGCGTATTAAAGGACGTAGTGGTAATGTTTCAGCATACTAATAAAGAAATCTGAGATGATATTTCTTAAGACTGACGAAGAAATTGAATTACTAAGATTGAGTAATTTAATAGTTTCAAAAACTTTGGCTGAGGTCGCTAAAATAATTAAGCCGGGTGTCAGTACAGCTGAATTAGACAAGGTTGCTGAGGAATTTATCAGAGATAACGGAGCAGTCCCAGGGTTTCTTGGTTACGGAGGTTTTCCAAAGTCAATATGTACTTCTGTTAACGAACAGGTAGTGCATGGGATACCTTCAGAGAAAGTTTATTTAAAGGATGGTGATATAATTTCGGTTGATTGTGGAGCCTATATTAATGGATTTCATGGTGATAGTGCATATACTTTCACTGTTGGAGAAGTAAAAAAAGAAATTTTAGATTTACTTCAAACAACTAAGGAATCTCTTTATTTAGGCATAGAGCAAGCAGTTGAAGGCAAAAGAATAGGAGATATCGGAAATGCAATACAGAATCATTGCGAATCGAGAGGCTATTCGGTTGTGAGAGAGATGATAGGTCACGGTGTAGGCAGAGATTTACATGAATCTCCTGAAGTACCAAATTATGGTAGAAAAGGAAATGGCATTATGCTTAAAAACGGGATGACCATTGCAATAGAGCCTATGATAAATATGGGAAAGCGTCAGTTGATATTTGAAAAAGATGGTTGGACAACCAGAACGGCTGACAGAAAACCATCGGCACATTTTGAACACTCGGTTGCAGTAAGAAAAGGAAAAGCAGATATATTATCAACATTTGAACATATAGAAAAAGTTTTAGGGATTTAAGAATATACAATATGGCCAAACAAACAGCAATAGAACAAGATGGTGTTATTATCGAAGCTTTATCAAACGCTATGTTTCGGGTAGAGTTAGAAAATGGTCACGTTATCACTGCACATATTTCGGGTAAAATGCGTATGCATTATATAAAAATTTTACCCGGCGATAAAGTGAAAGTTGAAATGTCTCCTTATGACTTATCTAAAGGAAGAATATCGTTTAGGTATAAATAAAAAATTATATGTTGCTCATATAACTTATATATTTAAAACAAAAAAAAAGAAGAAATGAAAGTAAGAGCTTCAGTGAAAAAGCGCAGTGATGAATGTAAAATCGTTCGTCGTAAAGGTCGCTTGTATGTAATTAACAAAAAGAACCCGAAGTTTAAACAACGTCAGGGTTAAACAATTTTTAATTTACAAAAAAGAATAGTTTATGGCTATAAGAATTGTCGGAGTAGATTTACCCCAAAACAAAAGAGGGGAAGTTGGATTGACTTATGTCTACGGAATAGGTCGCAGTAGTGCAAAAAAGATTTTAGAAGAAGCAGGTGTTGATATTAACATCAAAGTTAAAGACTGGACTGACGACCAAGCTGCTAAAATCCGTGAAATTATCGGTGCAAGTTATAAAGTTGAAGGAGATTTAAGATCAGAAGTTCAACTAAATATCAAACGATTGATGGATATTGGATGTTATCGTGGTATCCGTCACAGAATTGGATTACCTTTAAGAGGTCAGAGTACAAAAAACAATGCACGTACGCGTAAAGGTAAGAAAAAGACTGTTGCTAATAAGAAAAAGGCAACTAAATAATGTATAACTGTAGCGAATTTTAGATAAGCTTTTAAAAAAATATTAATATGGCAAAGAAAACAGTTGCAGCTAAGAAAAGAGTTGTTAAAGTAGATGGAGTTGGACAATTACATGTTCATTCTTCATTCAATAATGTTATTGTAACTCTTGCAAATGGAGATGGTCAGGTTATATCATGGTCATCAGCCGGTAAGATGGGATTCAGAGGCTCAAAGAAAAATACTCCTTATGCTGCTCAGATGGCTGCACAAGATTGTGCAAAAGTAGCATTTGACTTAGGTTTACGTAAAGTGAAAGCGTATGTTAAAGGTCCGGGTAATGGTCGTGAGTCTGCAATTAGAACCGTTCATGGTGCAGGAATTGAGGTCGTGGAAATTGTAGATGTTACACCACTTCCACATAATGGATGCCGCCCACCGAAACGCAGAAGAGTGTAAATTATTTACCATTTATCAATTTACTATTTACTATTTATGCGAAGATTAAAATTGTAAATTGTAAATAATAAAATTGTAAATGTCCTTAGGTTTTTAATTGATGAAAATTGTTTTGGGTTGTGTTTTTAACCTCTCTACAACCGCGGCTGTAACGATTTTAATTGGTTGTCTCCGGTGGACGAATATAAACAAAGTAAAAAAAATTTTTAAATAAAATGGCTAGATATATAGGACCAAAATCAAAAATTGCCCGTAAGTTCGGTGAGGCTATTTTCGGACCAGACAAAGTGCTTTCGAAAAAGAATTATCCTCCCGGTCAACATGGAAATAATCGTCGTAAGAAGACTTCTGAATACGGAATTCAGTTACGCGAGAAACAAAAGGCTAAATACACATACGGAGTTTTGGAAAGACAATTCCGTAGAATGTATGAAAAGGCACAAAGTAATCCTGGTGTAACCGGTGTTATATTATTACAATTACTTGAAAGTAGATTAGACAATATCGTATATCGTTTAGGATTTGCTCCAACACGCGCAGGTGCACGTCAGTTAGTAAGTCATAAACATATTACTGTTGATGGAAAGGTTGTTAATATACCTTCATATCAAGTGCGCCCCGGTCAGGTAATTGCCGTGCGCGAGAAAGATAAGTCAATGTTGGTAATCGCTGAGTCTTTGAATGGATTTAATCATTCTAAATACCCATGGATAGAATGGAATGAAGCAGCTGTGTCCGGTACATATATTCATGTGCCTGAGCGCGAAGATATTCCGGAAAATATTAAAGAACAATTAATCGTTGAGTTGTACTCAAAATAACAAGTGAAATCATGGCAATATTAGCGTTTCAAAAACCCGATAAAGTAATCATGCTTGAGGCTGACAATTTTCATGGAAAGTTCGAATTTCGTCCGCTGGAACCAGGTTACGGTATCACAATAGGTAATGCATTGCGTAGAATTCTATTGTCATCATTAGAAGGCTTTGCAATCACGTCTATTAAAATTGAGGGAATAGATCATGAATATTCAACTATACCCGGAGTTATTGATGATGTTACCAATATAATTTTGAATTTAAAACAAGTTAGGTTCAAACAGATTGTAGATGAGATAGAACAAGAAAAGGTTACTGTTAATGCTACCGGTACAAATGTATTCAAAGCAGGTGATATTGGGAGATTTTTTACAGGTTTTGAAGTATTGAACCCTGAGTTGGTAATATGCGAAATGGAGCCTACTACTAATTTTCATATGGATATAACCGTCAACAAAGGAAGAGGTTATTTACCTGCTGACGAAGGAAAAGGAACTACCGGAGAAATAAACGTTATACCTATTGACGCTATATTTACACCTATTAAGAATGTAAAATATACAGTTGAGAACTATAGAGTTGAGCAGGTTACTGACTACGAAAAACTTGTTTTTGAAATTGACACAGACGGATCGATTCATCCAAAAGAGGCATTAAAAGAAGCTGCCAAAATATTGATTCATCATTTTATGCTTTTCTCTGATGAGAAGATCTCACTTGAGGTAGTTGAAGCTGACACTACAAGTGATTTTGATGAAGAGTATTTACATATGCGTCAGATGTTAAAGACAAAGCTTACTGATTTAGCTTTGACAGTTCGTGCATTAAACTGCTTAAAAGCAGCTGATGTTGAAACATTAGGACAGCTTGTAAGTTATCATCGTCACGATTTATTGAAGTTCCGCAATTTCGGAAAAAAATCTCTTACAGAATTAGAGGAAAAACTTGAAAGCTTGAATTTGTCCTTTGGAATGGATATATCCAAGTATAAATTAGATAAAGAATAAGGAAATGAGACATAATAAAAAATTCAATCATTTAAGCCGTACATCGGCACATCGTAAATCAATGATGGCTAACATGGCAATTTCTTTGATTCGACACAAGAGAATTTCTACAACTCTTGCTAAAGCTAAGGCATTGCGTGTGTATGTTGAACCATTATTGACAAAATCAAAAGAAGATACAACAAATTCTCGTCGTACTGTGTTTAGTTATCTGCAAAATAAAGAAGCAGTAACAGAGTTATTCCAAAATATTTCTCAGAAAATTGCTGATCGTCCCGGAGGTTATACTCGTATATTAAGAACCGGTTTTCGTTTTGGTGACAATGCAGAAATGTGTATCATTGAGCTTGTGGATTACAACGAAAACATGTTGAAGGAGAAAGCAGTTAAGAAGGCAGCACGTACACGTCGTTCTTCAGTTAAGAAAGTAAGTGAAGCTACTGCTCCGGAAACCACAGCATCTGTAAAAGAAGAAAAAGTAGTTGAGGAAGTAGTTGCTACTGAGCCTACCGTTGAAGAACCTGTAGTTGATACAGTACAAACGGAAGAAACAACAGTTGAAGAGAAAAAAGAAGAATAGGGTCTTGTGAATTGAAAATATCAGAGCGTTAATATAAAAATATAACGCTCTTTTTTTTATTCAGTTATTAACAAGTTGGAGCACTTGGTGTTGATATTCAGTTGTATAGACTGTTGATAACTTCTGTTTATAAGTTGTTGATATATATGGATGAAAAAATTTGGAAGATATATAATTCATGATATATATTTGCATCACAAGCTTAGGCTTAAGACATAAATGAATATGTTAAGCGTTCTTTGACTTTCTGATTTGAGATAAGTAGTTTAAAAAGACAAACTACGGATGAGGTTTGGAAAAATGAAGATGTACAGTTGATCAATTGCCTATGTTTTTAGTCTTCAAAACCGTAAGCGAACGCAAGCGGAGGTTGTACAAAAAAATATGGTTGAGATTAAATGTCAGCTGAAGAGATTCAAAAACCATCAGACTTACAAATAATTGTTCGTTTTGAATAAAAACGTAGCTTATCTATAAAAAGGTAAGAAAGCCGGGTAGTTAGGAATGAAGGAAATCGTAAGTGATTCGTCACTTTCATTGAATTCTGGTTGAAGAGAAAATATCCAAAAGGAGATTAAATCGATACGACAGATTCCCAACGATGCAGCACAAAAGAATAAAAGTCACGTAGTTTAATATTCATACAAATTTAGAGAACGGATAAAACCGAGATCTAGCTCAGAACATGTATGTGTTGTGAAAATTTGAATGATTTGCCAGCATCAGCTCTATATAAAGAGATAAGAACGGATAGAACTACCAATTGAACAGAACTTCAAGGATTAACATACAAATTTATGTCAGAGAGGGCATCCTATAAAAGGGTGCCCTCTCGCTTTAATGCGCTTCCAACCAATTAGCACCTGTACCGCAATCAGCAATCAACTTGACTTTCAGGTTTACGGAATTTTCCATTTCTTCAGCAACTAATCTCCTTACATATTCTATCTCATCCTGCGGTACAGAAAAGTTTAATTCGTCGTGTACCTGCATTATCATCTTAGTACTTAGGTGTTCTCTACTTATTCTATCTTGAATTTTAATCATGGCAATTTTAATAATATCTGCGGCAGAACCTTGTATTGGAGCATTGATGGCATTCCTTTCTGCATAACCTCTTACTATGCTGTTTTGGGAATTTATGTCGTTTAAATATCTTTTCCTTCCGAAAATTGTTTCTACATATCCCTTATCTTTAGCTTCCTGAATGATATTATCCATATATGTTTTGACAGCAGGATAAGTTGCAAAATATCCATCAATCAACTCTTTAGCTTCTGAGCGTGAGATATTTAATCTGTCAGCCAAACCAAAAGTTGATATGCCGTAGATAATACCGAAGTTTGCTGTCTTCGCTTTTCTGCGCATATCCGAATCTACCTTCTCCATATCTACTTTGAAAATTTTAGCTGCTGTTGCGGTATGTATATCATAACCGCTTTTAAATGCAGAAATCATATGTTCGTCATTACTCAAATGTGCCATTATCCTCAATTCTATTTGTGAATAGTCGGCACTAAGGAATACTTCACCATCATCAGGGATAAAAGCCTTTCTGATTTCTTTACCCTGAGAATCTCTGATAGGTATGTTTTGTAAATTTGGATTTGTAGAACTTAATCTGCCTGTTGATACGACCGTTTGATTAAAAGAAGTATGTATCTTGCCGGTTCGTGGGTTTATCATCAGTGGCAATGCATCGATATATGTACTAAGTAGCTTTTTTAATCCTCTGTAATCTAATATCATACTAACCACAGGATGCTTGGATACAAGTTTTTCAAGTATATCTTCAGATGTGGAGTACTGCCCGGTTTTTGTTTTCTTAGCTTTTTCGTCTATTTTCAAATGATCAAACAAAACTTCGCCTACTTGCGCCGGAGATGATACGTTAAATTCGAAACCAATTAAATCGTGAATAGACTTTTCGAGACGAAGCATTTCTTCGGTTAAGATTATGGAGCTTTGACGAAGTGCATCAGCATCAATTCTGACACCATTAAATTCCATTTTTGCCAATACTTTCATCAATGGCATTTCAATGTCATAAAATAATGTTTCGAGGTTGTTTTCAATGATTTTAGCTTCTAATATCTCTTTAAGTTGGAAAGTTATATCTGCATCTTCGGCTGCATAGTCTTTAAGATGCTCAATTGGTACATTACGTATGTCTTTTTGATTTTTACCTTTTTCACCAACTAAATCTTCATAGTGTATAGTCTTGTATTGCAGCAGTATCTCAGCTAAATAATCCATACCGTGACGAAGTTCGGGTTGCACTAAATAATGAGCAATCATTGTATCGAATAGCTTACCCTTTAGCTCAATACCATACATCGTCAGCATCAACAGGTCGAATTTTATGTTTTGCCCTATTTTTACGATTTGCTCAGTCTGAAAGAATGCCTTGAATTCATTGAGAATGTCGGCACATTCTTTATCATCAGATGGTAGCGGAACATAAAATGCTTCTCCCTTTTTATAGCAAAAAGATAATCCTACTAAAGATGCTTGAAACACATCAACACCGGTAGTTTCTGTATCGAAACAAACAGCCTTTTGCATGAATAACTGTGAAATAAGATTCAATCTTTTAGCTTTAGTGTCGATTAAATGATATTCATGTGGGGTGGTGTATATGCTATTCAAACCGCTTTCTAAAATATCCTGTGGAATTATCACCGATTTAGAATCTTCTGTGCTTTTTATAGTTTCCTTTTGAGGCTCAGTTGCTTCCGTCGAATTTTCTTCATCATCAAATAAAGACATCTGACCACCTTTTGCTTTTTTGGGAGCAAACTGAATGCGAGAAACAGGCTGATCGGGTGGGAGAGAGGTAAATACATTCCCGAACTTATTTGCCGACATAGTTCTAAACTCCAGTTCGTCAAACAAAGCCTTTAATGCAGGTTCGTCTATTTGTTCTACAACACACGCATCTGCATTAAACTCAACAGGAACATCAGTTTTAATAGTAGCAAGAAATTTTGAAAACAATATTTGCTCTTTATTCTCTTCAATTTTAGATTTTAGCGTACCTTTAATTTCATCAGTTCTCGCTAATAAAGCATCAATACTGCCAAATTCCTTTAGAAGTTTTATTGCGGTCTTCTCGCCTACACCGGGACAACCGGGTATATTATCTGATGCATCGCCCATTAAACCAAGCATATCAATGACTTGCAGATGAGATTCTAAATCATATTTGGCTCTTATTTCTTCTGGTCCTAATGTTTCATATCCACCATTGTAACGCGGACGATACATAAAAACATATTCTGACACAAGTTGACCATAATCTTTATCCGGAGTAAGCATATATACTTCAAAACCCTCTTTTTCAGCCTTTTTAGCAATTGTACCTATAACATCATCAGCTTCGAAACCCATAATTTCGAGAATAGGAATATTGTAAGCCTTAATTATATCCTTTATATATGGAACAGATTTTTTGATATCTTCAGGGGTTGATTCACGCTGAGCTTTATAGTCTTCAAACGCATCATGCCGGAAAGTCGGACCGGGAGGGTCGAAAGCCACAGCAATATGTGTAGGCTGTTCCCGTTTAAGAACATCTTCAAGCATATTGACAAAACCAAAAATTGCAGAGGTATTTAATCCTTTTGAATTAGTTCTTGGTGATCTTATAAAAGCGTAATATGCTCTATAAATAATTGCATATGCATCAATTAAAAAGAGTTTTTTCATTTTGTGGATTTGAACAGTTTTGAGATTATTTTGTTTAAATATCTAACTTTATAAGCTCTAAACAGGATTTTAATAATGATTTTTTGTTTCTGACTGTAAAAGTAATTAAAATTAATTCATTTTTAAAGCCGAAATTATCCACTTATAACAAAATTGCTTACTTTTGTAGCTTCCGAAGAAGAAATATATAATGAATCTTATTGATAACATAAAAGAATTAGTTGCAACGGAATTGGATTTATTTGACAAAACGCTTATATCGAGTTTAGAGTCAGATAATCCTATTTTGAAGGGAGTTAATTCTTATATTTTAGAACGCTCAGGTAAAAAACTTCGTCCTACATTAGTGTTAATTTCAGCAAAACTGATAGGTGAGGTAAATATGTCGGCAATCCACGGAGCTATAGCTTTAGAATTACTACATACAGCAAGTTTAATTCATGATGATGTAGTTGATGATACTTACGAAAGGCGTGGTAGACAGTCGGTTAATGATCGCTGGGGAAATAAGGTGGCAGTGTTATCAGGAGATTATATGTTGTCGGTTGCTCTTTCGCAAGTTGCCAAAACCAACAATCTCAATATGTTGAAGTCTGTTGCGTTTATAGGCAAACAATTAGCTGATGGAGAGATACTTCAGCTTAAAACTACAAAATATTCCGATTTGTCGGAAGATGAATATTTCAGTATAATTCAAAAGAAAACTGCATTTTTGTTTGCAGTATGTACACAGGTCGGGGCTTTATCAGCAGGAGCAGATGAAGGCAGTATTGAGCGATTAATGAAATATGGTGAATATCTTGGCTATTGTTTTCAGATAAAAGACGATATATTTGACTATTACAATGATATAAAAATAGGAAAACCCACAGGAAATGATGTTCGTGATGGGAAAATAACTTTACCTTTAATTTACGCATTGAATAATGCAGATAAAGATACTCAGAAAACAATTCAGTCAATTTTAAAGAAACAAGATTATTCAGAGGAGAATATCAAGTATATCACGGATTTTGCAATATCAAACGGGGGAGTTGCATATGCAAAAACACGTATGGAAGAATTTAAAAATAAAGCCATCGAAGAACTCAATGGCTTTGAAGATAATCAATATAAAAAAGCTCTAATAGATTGCGTTGAATTTGCAGTTACGAGAGAAAATTAAAAATACTTTTCTTCTTTTCCTAAAATAGAACTTAAAAGATTGTTAGCTAATCTGCTTGCACCTAATCTGAATAACTTATTATTCAGCCACTCTTTTCCAAGAATTTCTTTTACGATAGTGTAGTGTACCACAGCTTCTTCGGTTGTTACTATACCTCCTGCCGGTTTGTATCCAACTTTTTCTCCGGTTTGTTCGTGCCATTCTTTTATAGCTTTACACATAACATATGTAGCAAATGGTGTTGCTGCCACCGGTGTTTTGCCTGTTGAAGTCTTGATGAAATCAGCTCCAGCAGCCATAGACAATAGAGACGCCTTCTTAATATTAGATGCACTCTTCAAATCACCAGATTCAATAATTATTTTAAGGTGAGCATCACGACATGCTGATTTTATCTCTGCAAGTTCCTCATAAACAGTCTCATATTCTTCCGACAAAAACTTTCCGATAGAAATCACCACATCAATTTCGCTTGCACCTTCCATAACAGCCATTGATGTTTCGGCAATTTTAACTTCGATGAAAGTTTGAGATGAAGGAAAACCAGCTGCTACCGAAGCGATGCCTATATCCTCAGTTAAGTTTTCCTTAACAACTGAAACAAGAGCAGGATATACACAAATAGCACCAACATTTGGTAAATCAGGATATGATTCCTGAAATTTATTTACCTTTTGCACCATCTCATATATTTGTTCTTCCGTATCTGTGCCGTTTAAAGAAGTAAGATCAATTAAGTTCAAACACTGCTTGTAAACATCAGTATTCATGTTTTCTTTTAAATGTTTGTCAAGTATCAACTTAACTTCCTTTTCAACTGATGCATCGCTGATTTCGCAGTTGTATTTTTTGAATAATTCTTCGTATTTGTTCATATTGTTTTTAAATTCCTATATTTTTATATTGGTTGGGATTTGTGGGGACGTGTCGCGACACGTCCCTACTCGTTTAATCGTGCAATGATTGTTTCGTTACCTGTTGTTTCTTCTCCTACTTTGACAAAAATCTCTGCATCTAATGGTAGGTATAAATCGACTCTTGAACCGAATTTTATAAAACCAAGATGTTCGTTGAGATGACATGATTTGTCGGCATGTGCATAAGTTACAATCCTGCGAGCTAAAGCACCAGCTATTTGTCGAACAAGTATTTGTGTTTTTGAGGGAGTCTCTATGATAATTGTCGAACGCTCGTTTTCGTGACTTGATTTTGGAAGATATGCAGCAAGATGTCGACCTTTGTGATGTTTTGTCATAAGTACCTTACCGGCAATAGGATACCAGTTGGCATGCACATCGAATACCGACATGAAAATTGAGACTTGAATGCGCTTATCTCCAAAATATTCAAGCTCTTCAGTAGGCTCTACAACTACTATTGTACCATCGGCAGGAGCTACAACAAGACTGGGATCATCAATTTCGACCACTCTTGAAGGATTGCGAAAGAAATAAGTAAAAAAAACCATTATCCCACCTGAGATAATAGTTGTAATCGCTAATAAAACATTTGGAAATCGCAGATAAACCAACATGTTTACAGCAAACAATATAAAAATCAGACATAATAGAATAAGTCTGCCCTCTTTATGAATTTTTACGTATTTCACTTTCTAAGATGTTTTAATGATTAGCAAAGGTATATAAAAGCTTTAATATGGCAAAGCTGCAATAATTTCTTTTTTATTTCCAATAGATTTGATTAACTTTGCACTTCCAAAAAATTATTAATTATATATCTAACTATCTCATTATGAGCCTTTCTGAACTAAATGCCATATCTCCTGTTGATGGAAGATATCGCTCTAAAACCAATCCTTATGCTCCATATTTTTCGGAATATGCGTTAATACGTTATAGAGTATTAGTTGAAATTGAATATTTTATTACTTTGTGTGAAATACCACTAAAGCAATTAGAATCGGTACCTTTAGAAAGTTTTCCAAGATTAAGGTCTGTGTATCATGATTTTACAGAGGTTGATGCTCAGAGAGTTAAAGATATTGAGAAAGTTACAAACCATGATGTTAAAGCAGTTGAATACTTTATTAAAGAAAAGTTTGATGCTTTTGGTTTGTCGCAATTTAAAGAATTTATTCACTTTGGTCTGACTTCGCAGGACATTAATAATACAGCCATACCATTATCCATACGTGAGGCGATGGAGAAAATTTATTATCCTGAGATGTATAAGTTAGTAAGGATGATGGAATATTTAGCTGATGAATGGCGCGATGTTTCTATGTTGGCAAAAACTCACGGTCAGCCAGCTTCTCCAACTCGATTAGGTAAGGAAATAATGGTGTATGTGCATCGCCTGAATCAACAACTTACCTTATTAAAAGCTATTCCTGATTCAGCTAAATTTGGTGGTGCTACCGGTAATTTTAATGCCCATGCCGTAGCATATCCTACTATCGACTGGAAAAAATTCGGTAATACTTTCGTTTCAGAAAAATTGGGATTGAATAGGGAGCAGTGGACGACTCAAATATCGAATTACGACCATATGGCTGCCCAGTTTGATGGAATGAAACGTATAAATACAATTCTAATCGATTTTTGTAGAGATATATGGACATACGTATCAATGGAATATTTCAAACAAAAGATAAAAGCAGGAGAAGTTGGTTCGTCTGCTATGCCGCATAAGGTAAATCCTATAGATTTCGAAAATGCTGAAGGTAATCTTGGCGTGGCAAATGCAGTTTTTGAGTTTATGGCAACAAAATTACCTGTTTCAAGATTGCAGCGTGATTTGACTGACAGTACGGTTTTACGTAATGTCGGTGTACCTTTTTCACATGCATTGATAGCAAGTCAGAGTATGATGAAAGGTTTAGATAAATTACTGTTAAATGAAGTGGCAATTTATAAAGATCTTGATAATTCATGGGCTGTTGTGGCTGAAGGGATTCAAACTATTTTAAGACGTGAAGGCTACCCCGAACCATATGAAGCTTTAAAAGCATTAACAAGAACTAATGAAGGTATTAATGCACAGTCTATTAAAGAATTTATTGATGGATTGAAGGTATCGGAAACTGTAAAAAATGAGTTAAAGAAGATTAGTCCGAGAAATTATACGGGAGTTTAGAGTTAATGGTGATTAGTGATTGGTGATTGGTAAATAGTTAAGAGTTAATGGCACGCTGATAACGCTGATTTTCAAACGCGGATTGTAATCAGCGTTGCTTGCATCCGCGTTATCAGCGTACCAATACACTTTTATCAGTTTTTTACTAAATATTCGTAATTGGTAATTAGTGAGGGAATATAAAAAAGAATAAAGTTTATAAGGAATGAGGAAGATTTTCGACATATTTAAACGCTTTTTGCCACCATATAAAAAATATGTGGTGTGGAGCTTGATTTTCAATTTCTTTGCTACAATATTCAGCTTGTTTTCTTTTGCTGCTCTTATTCCTATATTACAGATTCTCTTTGGATTAAAGAAAACAGAAGTTGCATTTATGGCATGGTCATGGGCTGATTCGTTTTCACATATAGTTGAGGCTTTTAAAAATAACTTCTCATATTATTTGAATCATCTTATTCAAAACTCAGGTCCGGAATTAACATTGCTTTATATTTCATTATTTTTAATAGTGTTGACAGCACTAAAAACTGGTTCTACATACTTAGGCGTTCGAGTTACAATACCTATGCGCACCGGAATAGTAAGAGATTTGAAAAATAAACTTTATCGCAAAATAGTATCACTTCCTATAGGATATTTCACTGAAGAAAGGAAAGGTGATATTATGTCGCGTATGTTATCGGATATCAATGAAGTTGAAATGTCGATTTTGAATGCAGTCGACATGATTTTTAAAAATCCGCTGATGATTATAATTTATCTCGGAGTAATGTTTATAATGAGTTGGCAGATGACACTTTTTGTTTTGCTTTTACTTCCTATAAGCGGATGGTTGATAGGACTTATTGGACGAAATTTGCGCCGTCAATCAGCAGAAGCTCAATCGCTGCAAGGTGCAATGCTGTCTCAAATGGATGAAACTCTTGGTGGGTTAAGAGTAATAAAAGCCTTTAACGCAGAGACAAAAGTCGAAAATAGATTTGCTGCACTTAATGAGCGTATTCGTAAAACATTCAACAGTGTTTATGCTCGCTATAATCTGGCATCACCATTAGGAGAGTTCGTCGGCACTGTAGTAATTGCTATTTTAATATGGTTTGGAGGTGTTATGATAGTCGGTAATCACAGTACGATAGGAGCAGCAGAATTTATTTATTTCTTAGTCATATTTTACAGTATAATCGGTCCGGCTAAAGAATTATCAAAAGCATATTATGGTATTCGAAAGGGAATGGCTGCTTTAGACAGGATAGATACTATTTTAGAGGCAGAAAATAATATTCCTGAACCTAAAAAGCCGGTTGAAATCAAAGCTTTTCAAAATCAAATTGAATTTAAAGATGTGAGTTTCAAATATCAGTCGGAATGGGTACTGCAAAATATCAATCTGACTGTGGCAAAAGGTAAAACCGTTGCATTTGTGGGACAATCAGGTTCAGGTAAGACTACCTTAATCGATCTTCTCCCGCGTTTTTATGATGTAAAAAAAGGAGAAATACTGTTAGATGGAGTAAATATTAAAAAGATAAAAACTCAGGACATCAGAAAACTAATTGGCAATGTAAACCAGGAAGCCATTTTGTTTAATGACAGTTTCTATAATAATATTGCATTTGGTGTTGAGCATGCCACTATGGAACAAGTTATAGAAGCAGCTAAAATTGCAAATGCACATGATTTTATTATGGCTACGGAAAATGGCTATGAGTCGACTATTGGAGACAGAGGTAGTAAATTGTCGGGTGGACAAAGGCAGCGTATCAGTATTGCAAGAGCTATTCTCAAAAATCCTCCGATATTAATTTTGGACGAAGCCACATCAGCATTGGATACAGAGTCTGAAAAGATGGTGCAGAAAGCATTGGAGAATTTAATGAAGAATCGTACTACTATGGTTGTTGCACACCGTTTGTCGACTATTCAAAAGGCTGATGAGATTTGTGTGCTGCATGAAGGGCAGATTGTGGAACGCGGTAAACACGATGAGCTTATTGCATTAAATGGATATTATAAGAAATTGGTTGATATGCAGTCGTTTTAAACAAATGTGCAAATGTGAAATGAGGATTTACGATTTGTTAATTTACAATTTACAATTTATCATTAACCATTGACTATAGACCATTTACATAGACAAATCTGTTCATGTGTTAATTTAGAAATATTGTAGGGGCAATCCCTTATGGTTGCCCAATAACGAAATTGATAATAAAAAGATAAATATATAATTTCAAATGATAAGTTTTATAGAAGAGTTAAGCTGGCGTGGTATGATTCATACCGTGATGCCGGGAACAGAGGAGCAGTTGGCAAAAGAGATGACAGCGGCGTATGTTGGTATTGATCCGACTGCCGATTCATTGCATATTGGTCATTTAGTGAGTGTGATGATGTTACGTCATTTTCAGCATGCCGGTCATAAGCCCATAGCCTTGGTGGGTGGTGCTACAGGTATGATAGGCGATCCATCTATGAAGTCGGCAGAGCGTAATTTGTTAGATGAAAAAACATTACGTCATAATCAGGAAGCAATTAAAAAACAATTAGCTAAATTTCTTGATTTTGAAAGCGATGCTCCCAATGCAGCAGAATTAGTGAATAATTACGATTGGATGAAAGAATATTCTTTTTTGGATTTCATTCGTGATATTGGCAAGCATATAACGGTCAACTACATGATGGCAAAGGATTCCGTAAAAAAACGTCTGAGTTCGGAATCAAGTGTAGGTATGTCATTTACAGAATTTTCGTATCAACTTTTACAAGGATATGATTTTTTGTGGCTATATCAGAATAAAAACTGTAAGTTGCAGATGGGTGGATCTGACCAGTGGGGTAATATCACAACCGGAACAGAGTTGATTCGCCGAAAGGCTGATGGAGAGGCATTTGCACTTGTTTGTCCGCTTATAACCAAAGCTGATGGTGGTAAATTTGGTAAGACTGAAAGCGGTAATGTGTGGTTGGACAGAAGATATACATCACCGTATAAATTTTATCAATTTTGGTTAAATGTAAGTGATGCCGATGCTGAAAAATACATTAAAATTTTCACATCCATAAATAAAACTGAAGTTGAAAGTTTGGTGAAAGAACATACGGAAGCACCTCATTTGCGTATTTTGCAAAAAAGATTAGCAGAAGAAGTAACTGTTATGGTACATTCAAGAGAGGATTATGAGGCAGCAGTAGAAGCATCAGGCATTCTGTTTGGAAACGCCACATCAGAAGCATTAAAGAAATTAGATGAGGATACATTACTTTCAGTTTTCGAGGGTGTTCCACAATTCAAAATTTCAAGAGATATTTTATCACAAGGAGTTAAAGCTATTGATTTACTGACGGATAATGCAGCAGTATTCCCCTCTAAAGGAGAAATGCGAAAGATGGTTCAATCGGGAGGAGTAAGTTTAAATAAAGAGAAACTTGAAAATCAAGATGAATTATTGAGTGATTCCATCTTATTAAATGGCAAATATTTATTAGCACAAAAGGGCAAGAAAAACTATTTTCTATTAATTGCTGAATAAAATCACAAACAGAGTTTGTAGATGTAGAAAAAAGTTTTATCTTTGCACCGCTTTTCAAAGCAATAGTGATTGTCCCATGGTGTAATGGTAGCACTCCTGGTTTTGGTTCAGTCAGTCTAGGTTCGAATCCTGGTGGGACAACAGCAAAATGCAACTAACATATGATTAGTTGCATTTTTGTTTTTTAGAGATAGTACCTGAAGGGGGTAGTGTTACAGAATTATTGCTAACTCATCGAAAAATCTGCATATTTATATTGATTATCTCAATGTATCTGCATCATCGATTTGAGTGCAGTCAGCCAATCAACAAAAGATTGGATGAGTTGTTTGGCATATAAAAATTAATTATGTTTGCATTATGTTTGCAATAATTATAGTATGTGTCGCATTGGTAGCTTCGTTGGTAATCGTTATCCGCATTGCCACATACGGAGGCAGTGTTATAAAGCCTGATTTTAGAAAAGCATTAGAGCGCATCAATCGAGGCAATATGTTTTCGTTTCTGCTTGAAAATAAATTTTGGTACAACTCCAACATAGTGGGTTATTATATCATCTTATTTATGTGGATATCTATAGTTGTAACAACATTGTGCCTTATTCTTATATAGACACTTTAGTTGTGATTTGGTTACAAAAAAATGTATCTTTGATATTCTGAACAACCATCCTTCCACTGCTCAACAGTTTCATCCATAAAACCTTCATTAGTGAAAGAATCCTGAAAGTGATCAACAGCTTCCTTACCAATCACGTGCGGTAGATCCTCGTCACGGTAACGCTTTATTTCATCCATTTTAGCAGCTAATACTCTTTGAAATTCTTCGGGTGTCATATAATATTTTTGAAAAATGTTTGTTTGTTTGTATTAAAATGTTGTGTATATTTGTGGTCTAATTAGGAGCCTCTCCGCTTCGGCGTAGTGGCACCGCATGTTCGCCCCGACACACGTGTTGGGGCGTCCCATTTAAAAATTACGGTAAATTATATCTTCTCTACCCGTAAAATAATAATAAGCCTTTATTTTCATTTTTCTCAACCTATCTAATCTCAAGTATATATCTTTAGTTTCAACAGTAAACTCGAAAAGTATAATATCGGCTTTTTTCTTATATATAGCATCCCTTGCTTCGTTTACTATGTTGTTGTGGCTTGATATCTTTTTCATGTCTCCCTTGGTCGTGTTAAAACGAACATCAGGGGATGGAACTCCCGGTATTTCTTCAAGCATTTCAATGGCATATCCTGCTTTTGCATAGTTTAAACTCATAGATCGTTCCTTCTCGAACTTCAATTTCTCGTTTTTACTTTTTGTTGAAAATTCAATTCTTTTTTTGTCGATAACAAGATACCCGCCATTCTTCTTATTATACATCACCTTCTCATACTGATCAGAATTATAATTGTTGTACTTTGTTTTACGAGCTGCCAAATTTTTATACATTTCTGCAACAAGCAAACATATTCTACATTCCGGTCTGTTCGGTGGCTCCGCAAGTGTTATATCGGCATTTCTATACTTGCATGCGGAATAGTTGGAGCATACCCCCTTCACATACGGATGTTCTTTCATATTTACAATTTCGGCAGTCTTACCCGGATTGTTATCAAACACGGGATCGACAGAAGCAATATCCACAGGAACACCGGTAACATCTTTATCCGTATTTCGGATACCGCACTCGCATCCCCAGTCGAGTGGAGGTGTGTGTGAGTCCCACCACGGGTCATCAATGGGTAAAATGGTGCCGTAATACTCCTTGTGCTCCTCGCGTGGTGTGGCAGCTGTAGAGGGCGTAAATTCAAGATTTGGATAAATATGCTTGACTGCTTTATACTTCTTGAATTTTGCAGCCTGGCGAGCGGATCTAACGGCTGTGTTATACTCGGTTTGCAACCATCTGCGATTATAATCGGCTTTAATGGAGGTACCGAGCACTGCCTTTTTAAAATCATGGAATGAGCGTAAGTTCCCATTCTCATCTAAAAGCTGCGCAGCTATTTCTGTTGTTTGCCGATGGTTTTTAAAAGCGGCAAATACGGCAGCGTTATGTTTGAACTCGGCAATAAATTCCTTGTTTGTTTTTCCGAACTCTACCCCCGCATTTTTAAATTGTGTATCGATGGCTTTCTGGTTGTGATTTGGTTACAAAAAAATGTATCTTTGATATTCTGAACAACAACAGGAGATGGAGATGCTACTTTGACATTGTTGTGATTTGGTTACAAAAAAATGTATCTTTGATATTCTGAACAACGAGAGCAGGATATGCCCGACTGGGAAGATGGTTGTGATTTGGTTACAAAAAAATGTATCTTTGATATTCTGAACAACGAAAAGAGGTTGGTAGTTATGGAGAAACTCGTTGTGATTTGGTTACAAAAAAATGTATCTTTGATATTCTGAACAACCTATCACAGATGCAGACCTTTTGACAGGTAGTTGTGATTTGGTTACAAAAAAATGTATCTTTGATATTCTGAACAACGTCTCCTGCTTCGTTAATCGAAATACGCATGTTGTGATTTGGTTACAAAAAAATGTATCTTTGATATTCTGAACAACGATTGACATCTGGCGGGTTCATCACAATTAGTTGTGATTTGGTTACAAAAAAATGTATCTTTGATATTCTGAACAACTTTATAACCGCTCGTTCCCCAAGTTGTATCGTTGTGATTTGGTTACAAAAAAATGTATCTTTGATATTCTGAACAACCGGAATAATTCCAGAATTACAAGACGAAAGTTGTGATTTGGTTACAAAAAAATGTATCTTTGATATTCTGAACAACGGTGACTCGTCAGATAAATGGAAGAAGGAAGTTGTGATTTGGTTACAAAAAAATGTATCTTTGATATTCTGAACAACTCGGCACTCTATGCAATTCCCACATCCGATGTTGTGATTTGGTTACAAAAAAATGTATCTTTGATATTCTGAACAACGAACATAAAACTAAAAGGATTCGAAAGGTGTTGTGATTTGGTTACAAAAAAATGTATCTTTGATATTCTGAACAACATGAAGAAGAATATTATAGATTACTCAAAAGTTGTGATTTGGTTACAAAAAAATGTATCTTTGATATTCTGAACAACTGATATGGGACTATTAATTGGAGTTGGGGGTTGTGATTTGGTTACAAAAAAATGTATCTTTGATATTCTGAACAACGAGCGCAAGCACCGCAACAAACCGCTGCACGTTGTGATTTGGTTACAAAAAAATGTATCTTTGATATTCTGAACAACCGTGGCGTTTATCGAAGCTCCTACAAGAATGTTGTGATTTGGTTACAAAAAAATGTATCTTTGATATTCTGAACAACCTTGATGGATTTGCTGAAAGTTGGAGAGCAGTTGTGATTTGGTTACAAAAAAATGTATCTTTGATATTCTGAACAACAACAAACCGCTTCACAAACCCACTAATCGGTTGTGATTTGGTTACAAAAAAATGTATCTTTGATATTCTGAACAACATGTTGGCTTTGTACATGAATGGCAACGCAGTTGTGATTTGGTTACAAAAAAATGTATCTTTGATATTCTGAACAACAAACTTAAAATTTAAGTACAACGAAAAAAGGTTGTGATTTGGTTACAAAAAAATGTATCTTTGATATTCTGAACAACAATTTGATATTGAGTTTGATACCCTGCCAAGTTGTGATTTGGTTACAAAAAAATGTATCTTTGATATTCTGAACAACGAAGGTAGAATAGCATATGGAATAGGAGCAGTTGTGATTTGGTTACAAAAAAATGTATCTTTGATATTCTGAACAACTCTGAATATATTTCGTCGTGGCATCAATGGGTTGTGATTTGGTTACAAAAAAATGTATCTTTGATATTCTGAACAACGCACGAAAATGCCATGCTAAATACAAGGAAGTTGTGATTTGGTTACAAAAAAATGTATCTTTGATATTCTGAACAACAATCTCACGAACTCAATCGGAAAACTTGGAGTTGTGATTTGGTTACAAAAAAATGTATCTTTGATATTCTGAACAACAGATTTTACGTTGAATGCTACCCTGTCTGCGTTGTGATTTGGTTACAAAAAAATGTATCTTTGATATTCTGAACAACGAAAAATCGCTGCTCGCTGACAAGGGGACGTTGTGATTTGGTTACAAAAAAATGTATCTTTGATATTCTGAACAACGAGTAATTAGGAATGCCATTGACTGTGCTAGTTGTGATTTGGTTACAAAAAAATGTATCTTTGATATTCTGAACAACACGGATCGGCTGAGCAGAACGACCGAATGTGTTGTGATTTGGTTACAAAAAAATGTATCTTTGATATTCTGAACAACAAAACGCTTGCTGGATTAGAAGCAAGTGCGTTGTGATTTGGTTACAAAAAAATGTATCTTTGATATTCTGAACAACTTAAATGTATTTAAGTGTTTGCAATTTCGGGTTGTGATTTGGTTACAAAAAAATGTATCTTTGATATTCTGAACAACCTGTGCTACGATTTATAATCATGCAAGTCCGTTGTGATTTGGTTACAAAAAAATGTATCTTTGATATTCTGAACAACTTTCGAGTTTAGAACCAAAAACAAGAGAGTGTTGTGATTTGGTTACAAAAAAATGTATCTTTGATATTCTGAACAACCGATTATTCCGATCAAAATGGGCTTAGCGTGTTGTGATTTGGTTACAAAAAAATGTATCTTTGATATTCTGAACAACATAGGGTACTCTCTAAAATATCCACCAAAGGTTGTGATTTGGTTACAAAAAAATGTATCTTTGATATTCTGAACAACCGGATGTGTGTAAAGTGCATATATTCAGTAAGTTGTTAAGAGAATTAGAAATGTAAGAAATGTTGTTCAAGAACAGGGAATCCCGTCGTTAAGGCGGGATCTTTTGTTCTAAGATAATTCTAATGGTTGATATGTAATAATGAATGATTATTCTTTTTTAAGACTTCAAAGCTATCTTATTTATTTTTACAATAAACTGTATATTTGGTCTGTGTAAGTTTTAATACAGCACTTTATGTGTCTATCCATCAAATGTCTATGCATCAAAAAAAGTTTATGTTTTTATGTGTTTGTATTTTAAAAAGTATACCCTATACTTAGATTGAGCATGCACTGATCATAAGTCAAGATTACACTAAAAATAAAGAAGAGTTTCACAGAGTAACACTATGTAATTCAACAAAACAACCGGATAAAAGGTAAAATTTACATTTCTCATCGGTAAGGCAGGATTTATATTCAAAATAATTCTAACTGTTGATAAGGTGTTGTGACCGATTGCTCCTTTTTGCCATAAAAAATTTCCATATTCCCAAATTGCTTGTCGGTTATACATAAAATACCAACATGACCTTTTTCGGGCAATAGCTTTTTTACTCGCAAAATATGAACTTCCGCATTTTCGCGACTGGCACAATGCCGCAGATAAATGGAAAACTGAAACATCGTAAATCCGTCTTTTAATAAACGATTACGAAAGTCAGAGTATATCTTCCTTTCTTTCTTGGTTTCAGTTGGCAAATCGAAAAATACTAAAACCCACATGATTCTATATTGACTTAAACGAAAACTCACATTAATGTAAATCTATAGGATTTTGCGTAAATCATATTCTATTGTCCTACATTTTTAAAAAACTTCCGGATACTTAATCTTTCTTATTTCTCCCAAAAAGCACTGAGCAAGAGAAGCGGTTGTTTGTCCTACTGCTATCATCAATGGACTCATTTGTCCGTTTATCATTACATCAAGTACAGGAATAGTTAGCAGTTTAGCCTTAATGTCTTTCGTTAATTCGGTATAATCGACACCCGATTGCACTATTTCAAACACTAATTTATCAACAAATGGTCGATATGGCTCCATGATGTCGTCGGCTAAACAGTAGGCATTGTATTTATTACGATGATGAATACCTAAAGTAGGTAATAATCCGCTACCTACCAATGAACGAGCTACAACAGCACGTAAAATCGCGTAACCATAATTTAAAAGATTGTTAGGAGGAATTCCATCTCTGTTTCTACTAAATTTAGGTACAGTAGGAAAGAAATTATTCCAAAAATATACTGCTGCACGTGCCTCGTAGTTGTCAGGATCACCACTCTTAACATCATTTGCCCATACTTGCATGTTTTTTACTACTGCACCTGTAAGTTTATGTAATACAGTAGCTTGATTGGATATTTTAGCTTGTACTGTTTGTTGCCATAACTGTTTTTTGAGCGGTACAGAAGCATCTATCTGGTATCGGAATCGCTCTGCTTGTGTTGTATTCCCTGCAAGAGGAAGAAGTAAACCGAAAGGCATGCGGCTACTGTCGCAGGTAATAACTGCACAATTATTTTCAAGCAGTTTTTCTAACAAGCCATGTGTGACAGTAATCTGCTTATGGTCAAGTACTACCACTCCTATGTCTTCAATAGGAATAGAAGCTACAGCTTCCTTTTTGAAACTTTCAGGTATATCAGTATGTTTTTCAACCTCCGGAAGCTGAATTATCAACTGCTCTTTCTTTAATGAAATATATGCAGGATTTCCAAAATATAGAGTGCGTTTAATCATGGTAAATCTATTTAAGTTTATCCATAATACTCAGAATAAACACTATCAATTTCATCGGCAAATCCGTAACCGCAGGGGGAAGCCCATCTAACGCACTGTTTGGCGCGAAGTTTGAATTTATCCAACAACCCGTTAGCGGAAATGTATTGCAAAGCCGCAATGTAATTATTCACAGCGCCGTTATAGAACGACTCCGTCATATCGCCATAGTCGTATGTAAACTCACAAGCCGCTTCGGGCAGTGTCAGCATTACGTCCGCCAACGCCTCAGGCGAAGGGGACAACCCTTTGAAATCTGCAATGGCGCGCTTGGCTACAGAATATTTCAACCCGGCTCGCTCGGGATTGATGACACCAAATTCTTTTTGTATGATTTTTTTATATTTTTCCGCTAAATCCTGCTCCTTCCGCGGATTTAGATAAAAATTGTAAAATTCTTTTACGGCTTTGTTTTTATCGTACAAATCAAGTATTTGTTCAACTAACTGCTCTTTTGAGAGTTTCTGAAGTTCTTTTTTGAGTGCGGGTTTGGACATAAATTCTAATATTTAAACGTTATTGTTCCATCCAAATTCATTTCAAAATCTTTGCCTTCTATAATAAAATCAAAATTTGTTGGTACTAATAATAAACGAGGTGCTACAAAATTGATAGTAAATTTAGAAAATCCATTTTTTGCTCTTTTCCCAACGGTTTTTCCATCAATCCAAATTTCACTTTCAGGAAAATCTTTTAATAATTGTTTTTCATCTCTTGCATCTAAATGATGGTAAAATTGAATTCGTCCATCTCCCGAACTATAAATTCTATTCATTTTGTAAATCCTTTTTGATAATTCATTATTTGCTAATTCTTTTAATTCTTCCTTCTCTTTTTCATAAAAAATAACTTTTGTACCCGGTTTTAAAACAGCATATAATGGAATTAATGTTTTGTTATTACCTCGTCCCACAAACTTATTTTGTTCGAAGAAATCTTCTATTGTTTTTGAATTATCCATTTTTCGCATAAATGCAACATCAAATAAATTTCTACATTCGAATCCTTTTTCTTTACTTTTTCCGCCCCAATATAATGCATAAAAAGTATTTTCTGCGTTTTCCGAATAATAATCCTGTTTATATTCTTTTTTCGATAAGTAAGTTTGTTTTTTAATCGCTAATGGATTTGTTACAGATGCTTTTACTCTTATGTGCCTAATCCGATTAACTATATTACCATGTCTATCAAGCATAAATAAACCCTCTTCTATTGCTTTTGCAAGTGTTCGTCCATTTAGTTGACTTTCAATAAGCTTTTTCAATTCAGGGCTTACGACTTGTTCCAACGAAGTTAAATCTGCAATTGGAATTCTTTTCACAAATATAAATTCGTCTTTACCGTTTCGGAATATCCAATTACCATTTTCATCTCTTAATGGCTTACCATTTTCATCTCTTTCAACAACTCTTACTTTGCCGTAAAAAGTATCTTTATGCAATTGCCCTCTTATGCAAGCGCCTTGTATCCAATATTTCGGTATTCTTTTTCCGTTTTTATCTTTTTTTATTTCCCCATTCTCATCTCTTAACCATATCACTTTTCCTCTTTTCCTCGCTTTACGCTTTGCTGATGTTAAAGTTTGGTCTTTGGAAACGTGATTGATAAGAATGTTTTCTTCGATATATTGTGCTAAATTGGATACATTCCCAATTTGACAGCTTCGTATTTCTTTTTGCAAAGCTTGTTCCAGTTCGGTTGTATCGTTGTTTAACTTCTTTTCTTCATCAATTTTATAGAACAATTCCAGCATTTTATCACGTTTTGCTGCAACTGGAATCAGCGAAAGAATAACTGCATCAATGGCGTGGTGCGAATACTTTTCTCTGTCTTTTTTCTCATCAACTGATTGAACGCCCAGCATTTTCCTGAAATCGGCAGTTACGCCCCCTTTTTGAACTTCAACTTTACTGAATACCGATTTGAGATAATGATAAGCATATTTTGTAATCAATCGGGTATCATTCAGCTGACTGTGTTTAAATCCGCTTGTTACTTCTGTCATTGTAAAGCGATCTAATTTGTTTTGCCAATAATCCAGTTCCATTCTCCATAAATGCCCTTGCCGAATGGCGTAGTCCTTTGTGTCTTTGGTTTGTGCCTGTTTGGATTTTTGTTCCCAGAATGTAACATTATTTCTTAACTGCTCCACTTTTTGTTCCCATTTTTCTAAGCGTGGTTTAATTGCAGAATAGAGATGCCCGTTGATAGTTGCTTCCTTTTCATAATTTTCAAGTTGAGTAGGAATTCGATTTTTTTTAATTTGTCGGTTGTAATAAGCATCGCAGACTGTCAGATTTGCCAGCGAATTGTCAAAAGACAAACTTCGGGGAATGGTATGTTCAAAATCGGTTGCATTTTCGTCAAATAAATTTTTGATATTGATAATTTTTCCAGTATACATACATTGCATATCCTGCTCAAGCCACAAGCGATATTTCGTAACATCTTTTTTGTATTGAAAATCCTTTGCTTTACCTGCTATTTTCTTCTTTTTCTTACTATTATCTTCCTGCTCTTTTTCGGTAATATAACGCGCACTATCAAAAAGATAATCCCGATTTTGCTCTATAAGTAACCGAGCTTTGTCAATATCATTGTCATTTCTTTCTTCGCCACGAAGTTCTTTGATGGCTTTTGCTATTTCTTTGTTTTCCTTTTCTCGCTCTCTCTGATATGCATCAATTGCCCAACGCATATTGGCATCGTTCAAATCACGGGCTGTCTCAACAACAACTCGCGTATCTTCTTCAACGATTCCTTCTTTTAAGAAATAATTAACAAGTTTGCGGAGTTCATACAAAGTACGCATTGCCATCGGATTCTTAAACGCACCGATAACGGGACTTTCTAAAAGTTTTTTTGACAAACACGTTCCATTATATTCAAATGTTTGTTCCTTTGCTGGTTTATAGAATTCAACCATTGAAGGATGGTAAAGTTTATTTAATTTTTTACAAGCAGGGCATTGGCAAGGTAATCCTGTTGCAGGATCTATCAATTGATTTTCGCAATGCAGTGCAGGAAAATTATTAGAAAGATATAATTTTAGCGTATCACCCAACTTAGGCAATCGAAAATAGTCGCGCTTGGAAGTAGAAAAGAATTGCTGATATTTATCTGTAACCCCTTTTAAAACTTTATTACAGGCCCCAAAACAAACTGTACATACCGTAAAAACCGTAACGACCGCCAAATCAACAACATACATAGAAACGTGAGAAAAACAAATTGTGCATAAATTTAATTTATCTTTAATTCTGTGTTAAGAAAGTGGATGGTTTTCTTTAATTTCTGGCGATTATCTTTAATTATTGGTTAATTAGTATAAGATAAGTGATTAAAAAGGGTTTAAAACACTTGATTTTAGAGAGTTTGGGAGTGATACAGCAATATAAGACATAATAGTGTGTGAAGCTGAAATACGGAAATAAAACAGGCTATTTTTACAAATGGACCTACCGGTGACGGCGGGTTTTTTTATGCTTAAAAATGAACAAAAATGCTATTGGGGAGTCAATTGGGGATTAAAATGGGGATTAAAATCTTGGTTTTTAACGGTTCGTAACTACCCCCATACGTGGTTAAATACAGTTAAATTTTAGTTAAAATCGTCTTTAACTTACCCCCTAAAGCCAAAAAAATATATGAAAAAATCAAAACAAACAATAGATTATCAGCGTATTAAGTCTCTTTTGATATTAGAAAGAGCCTCCCTCCCATGTTTTTATATGTATTTTTTACCGTTATTCTAACCGAACCACCCCTACTTTTCGCAGAGTTATAATTGTTTTAGAATTCTATGAACATCGCACAACACAGACACATCTTCGATAGATTTAAGCTTGTTCATGATTTTCATAAATGAACGCTCAACCTGTTCAATGTTAATATTAAAACGAACTATACCATTAAATTCAAAGTTATATTTGTTTTTTATAATTGGCTTTCCATTCGCCGTAAATCCCAACTGCTCTAATGCCTCGCCTCGTACAAAAACACGTTTTGTACCTTTGCAGAATGGTTGATAATAACGTTTTAATGGATAGGGTACCGTTTTACAGTATGCAGCTATATCGCTAAATTCAGCAGTTAAAAGTCCTGCCGTTCTTAAAAAAATAGGAAAGTGAAACCACACTACACCATTGACTGTAATGATAGGCATTATTGCCGTATTGGGACCAATTGTGAGTTCTATATTGCTCCAATCATCGGGATTGCTACCGTACTCAGCCGGATCGCGTGAATATTTTCCACCATGTAGCCCTTTAATCTGTTTTACAGACAACTTAATTTCGCCACTTTCAATTTTTCTGAAAAATTCTTCTTTAGTAAACTTTTCCTCTTCCATAAGTATGTAATTATTCTGGTTTTGTTGCTATTTGAGTGCCTATTTTCTCCGGAAATTTTGAATAATGAGTAGTATTAGTAGATTTCCCCCGCGTGGTTCTTAATTCCTCGACCTCTTTTTTTAATAACGCATTTTCGGCGACAATTTCTTCAAATCGACGCAACAACCATTCATTGTCAACGGGATTTATTTCATTAGATAAATTTGATTTAATCATTTCGCCCTTGCCAGTTAAAAGCCACTCAATATTTAAATTAGGGTATTTCTCTATAATATCGTTTAATTTGTCAATTCCAATACTTTTATATATGCTGTTTACATATCCATTTGAAGCATTAATGGACCTTTCGAACTCAATTACTGTTATTTTTTGAGTTTGAATAAAATTTTTTATCCTTCCTTTTACACTCATAATGAACATTTTATATAATATTGTCAAACAATATTAGAGAATTAACCTAATAATATTTTGAAAATAGAGAAATACTCTATATATTTGCAAAGTATTTTGTAATGAAAACACTTTGAAACGGTAAAAGTACAAAAAAAATAATAAGCATGGAAAAAGGGAATAAAATAATAGTTGATTTGGGAGTAAAGGGAAAGTTACTCGAATTGGCGACTTACCCCACAATTAGAAAGGCACTGAACGGGAAACAGAATACACCTCAGTGCGTACGAATCAGAGAAAAGGCCTTAGAGCTTGGCGGAATGGAAATTCAACCCTTAAACAAATAAAAACATGAAAGCTTACATTTTAATGATTAACTGGGTATTATCGCTGTGTGCTCTCAGCGTTGATACCGACACCACGCCTCTAAAGGCTGTACTGGCTATTGTAGCGTGGTTTACTGTCTCTACTATTCTATTGATTAGAGCAGGTAAAAAGGGAGTATTCAAAAATATTGAAAAACGTTTTAAAATGGAGGAGTTATGAAGAATGAATACTTAGATAACGAGACAACTGCTGAATATTGTAATCGCATATTTAAGGAATACAATAATCGCAGGCTTGGAGATGTAGAATACCTAAGTAAAAAAGGGATATATCCCAGTTGGTTTTATGTCCAGCTCAAAAAAATCAATAGCCATTTTACGATGTATTGGGGAATTTATCTACATCTGCTCATACTTGTATCCTATATATTAACAAGGGTTTTTATAAGAAAATAGAGCATATACTAACTATTACAAGGATGAATGAAACAAATATAGCAATGTACTGTAGCCTGATATTAATAAAATTTCGAAAAGCTGATTTAGGCAACAGATACAAATTAGTAAAAGCCTTTCCTGAGTTCTTTGGCAAAGAGGTTCCTGAATTTGGAATATCTACTAAAGCTTACCCCGCCGGACTTGGTTGTTCGACGGGGAACAAACCCAACAAAAAGTGAAGCGATGTGCAAAGTAGAGCGAAGATAGCGCAGGAAAGAAAAACGCAACGATAGAGGGCGTTGACGACCGGAGAAAAAGAACCGGTGACTCTATCTGAAAGGTAACGCGAAACGCACTGACAAGGTGAAAGAACCTGACAGCCCGGAGAGACGGGTATTTTAAAAACTCAATTTCAATGCATTATGGTAGAATATGTAGACAATAAACTTTGTGTGGAAGCCGGATGGATGGTTGATGAGGGTATTATTAGTGTTTTTGATTACAAAAATTACAAACATCATAACAAGATCAAAGTTCTTCGCCGTGGCTGCCGTAACACACCGGCAATGGTAGATTACGAGAGCATGCCGGAAAGGCTCAAGCGCGAAGTGGTGAATAAAATAGGGCATCATCCGTACGAGGAGGTTCGTCGCAGCCAGTTGGAGATGGCAATAGAGCATGATGCGGAATTAGCCAGGTTCTTTGATGAACACACCTTTAATAACGGCAGGCGTCTGCCAAAGGAAACCAAGATAGAATATTACAACAACGCAATTGTACTGAAGGGTATACACAGAATGCTCACTGAAAAGAAAGCTCTGTGGAAAGCCAAGGGCAAACGGCTGACGGTAAACTGGAATGAGGTAAGTGAGGGATGTCGTGAGCTGAACCGCAAGCTTTACGGGCACACCCTGCCGGCTAACGCCCGCCGGTTACAGGACAAATACAAAGAGTTTGTAAAAGAAGGTCCGGGAGTGCTTATCCACAAGAATTTCAACAACACCAATGCCGCACGCATCGAGGAAGGAATCAACGAAGATATGGCATTAATGCTGATAAGTGATCAGCGTCAGTTGTCCAATACACGTATCATGCGACTATACAATACGGTAGCTGAAGGTATGGGCTGGGGGAAAATAACTGCCGGCACGGTAGCCAATCTGCGCGAAAAGTTCGATACAACAACCTATGGCAGACGCAGAGGAGTAACCGCTTTTAGCAATAAAAAGGCGATGATGGTGAAACGTTCACGCCCCACCGCTCCACTTTATTATCTTACACTCGACGGATGGGACGCTGAGTTGATGTACCGGAATGTTAAGACAAATGAAAAAACAGGGCATTCAAGCACAACCTATCACAACAGGGCAACAGTGGTGGTGGTTTTAGATCCTGTTTGTAAATATCCGCTCGGTTATGCAGTAGGTGAAAACGAAAGCCCGGCACTTATAAAAGCTGCACTGCGCAACGCTATGCAGCATACCCGCGAATTATTTGGAAGAATGTACCGTGCCCACCAACTGCAGAGCGACCGGTATCAGATAAAAGCCATGCTTCCACTGTATGGAGGTATAGCTGAAAAGGTCACACCCGCCAGAGCGCATAACGCAAAGGCAAAAGTAATAGAGCCGTGGTTCAAATACCTGAATACAAAATACTGCCAGATGGAGCTTAACTGGTCAGGTTATGGTATAACTACCAACCCGGAGAATCAACCTAATCCGGATTTTCTCAATAAGATAAAGAAACATTTCCCTGATTTTGAAGGCGTATGTGTTCAGATACAAGGCATGATAGAAGCCGAGCGTTCGGAGCTTAGGGATACTTATTTGAAAATGTGGTCGGAGGTTAAGGATGAGGACAAAATAGAATTTTCAGAAGAAAGCTATCTGATGTATTTTGGCGAGCGTACATCACGCACCATATTGATGCAACCGACCGGACTTCATCCGATGATACTTGGGCAAAGGCGCGACTATGAATGTTTTGATCTCTCGTTCAGGGATCATCTGTCGGTGCAGTGGACGGTCCGCTATGATCCGGACAATCTTCAAAAGATACTGGTAACGAACGAAAGCGAATCACTTCGCTATGTAATGGAGGAAAAATACGTACAGCCCATGGCACTAAAAGACAGGAAACCGGGCGATGCACAAGCTCTGCAAAGAGTGCGGGATTTTAATGAGGCATTAACCGAGAAAATTTCCAACAGAATTGCCGAGATGGAAAATAACGTACAGGATTTTATACATATGCTGCCACAGCTTGAAACTATCAATCGCCTGATGATAACCGACTCGAAAGGACAGCATAAGGATCATAAGAAAAGTCGCAAGCCGATTGCCGATATCACCGACATATTATCTATAGGTGGCGGGCTTGTACCGGAAGATAACGAAGAGGATAACCTATATAATTTATATTGATATGAATACCGTACAAAAACAAAACATTACCACAAAATTACGACTCTACTGTGAACGCTACGAGAGTCAGAACAAAGCGGCAGCCTCTATGAAGGGTGTAAGCTCAGCAACCATCTCACAAATGCTCAACGGCAATTGGGAACTTATTAAAACCGAGATGTGGCGCAATGTGGCTTCACATATCGGGTACAGGGAAGAAAATTGGGCACCTGTTGAGACGCGCGATTTTCGCCTGATCACAAAGCTGCTTTCCGATGCAAGAGAAAACAGCCTGGTACTTGCCGTTACAGGTAATGCCGGAACGGGTAAAACTTTTGCCGTCAGAACATTTGCAGAAAGTAATAAACGTGTTTATCTGCTCTGCTGTAACGAGTATTGGAATCGCAAACTGTTTCTTGCCGAGCTGCTCCAGGCGATAGGACGTGATTACAGCGGTTACACGGTGGGAGAAATGATGCACGAGGCGGTGCGTGCACTTAAAATGCAGGATAAGCCCTTGTTGATATTGGACGAGGCGGATAAACTTAGTGATCAGGTATTGTACTTTTTTATCACCATGTACAACCAGTTGGAAGATGAATGCGGAATTTTGCTATGCGCTACCAATCATTTGGAAAAAAGGCTTAAACGAGGCATCAAACTAAACAAAAAAGGATATAACGAGATATGGAGCCGTATTGGTAGAAAGTGCATCGAGCTGAAAGGCGTTTCAGCCGGTGATATAGCTGCCGTTTGCGAAGAGAACGGTATCAATGATAAAAAACTTATTGACGAGGTGGTGTATGACAGTGAGGGTGATTTTCGCAGAGTTAAAAGAAAGATACACGCTATTAAGTTGCATTTTACACAAATAAATTGATGTAAAGCGCAATGAATAGGAAGTACCTCTATAACCGTTCAAAAGTAGATTAAATGAAGATTAAGCGAGCGTTAACTCTGCAAGATGTATTGGCATATAAAGGTCACACGCTGGAGTTTGATGGGCAGTGGAAAGAAGCGATAGGAAACCCCGAAGTAACCGGTGCCTGGCTTATTTGGGGAAACCCGACAAACGGGAAGACGCGATTTGCTCTTCAGCTCGCAAAATACCTTGCACGCTACGTGCGAGTAGCGTACGATTCATTGGAAGAGGGATTGTCCACCTCGCTGCAAAAGGCTATTGCCGAAATAGGTTTTGAAGAGGTACAGGGTAGCATTGTCTTTTTGGATAAAGAGCCTTTACCCTCTTTAAAAGCAAGGCTTTCAAAGAGGCGATCAGCACAGGTGATAATCGTTGATTCACTACAGTATACCGGACTTAGATACAAGGAATACATTGAGCTTAAAGACAGCTTTAGAAGCAAACTGTTCATCTTTATATCACACGCCGATGGAAAGGAGCCAAAAGGAGAAGTGGCTCGCTCAATCAAATATGATGCATCAGTAAAGATACTGGTAGAAAATTTTAAAGCTTTTGCACAGAGCCGATATGGAGGGGGTGAGCCTTATGTGATATGGGAGGAAGCAGCAGAAAAATTATGGAATTTAAAATAAATCACTATGAACGCAAAACAGCAAAGAAGGAGATATAGAATTCATTATAACCTTCGAAAAAAGCAAAATACCGTAATTACAAAAGAAAGAATGGTAATAAAAAGGGACAGACAATTATCTGCAGCGGAATGTAAATGGCTCAATGAGCTGATTGATTTTGGTTATTGTGTATGTGATAATCTGTTTTCATAATAAATAGACAAATTAAATAGTAAACTATAAAATTCACGGGAATTATGACAACAACATTTACGGAAAAACAAAAAAACGCCTTGATAAAGAAGTTTCACACACTTCTTACCAGGGGAGGAATCGGCAACAGCGAAAAGGAAGCCATGCTCGCCGGTTATGGGGTGGAGAGTACCAGAGACCTCACCGTCTACGAACTTACGGAATTGTGCATAAAAACCGACAGGATTGTCAATCCGGCGCAGGCTGAATCTGATAAACTTCGTAAGCGGCTGATTGCTTCAATCAGCGGTTACCGCCATGCGATGAGCGGTGTGTATCCGCCAATGGAGGAGATAAAGGCAATAGCCTGCAGGGCGGGTAAGGTGGATAACTTCAACCGGATAACCAACGACAGGCTTCGCTCGCTGTACAATGCCTTTAATAAAATGCGTAAGGACCTGGAGTCTGTAACGCAGATGACCAAAGAACGTATTCATGAACTAACAACAATGAACTGATGTCAACGAAAGCCAAACAGGAAGAAAAGCAGCAAACGGAAGCTGCGATGCTCGATATCGACAGACGGATTACAGAGCTTTACGATGATTATTTGTGTGCGAGTTCTATCACAGATAGAGATAAGATAGCCTCCGAAATACACAGTTTGGAGGCAAAACTCATTCAGATGCGGCAGCAGCCCGCTCTGTCTAAGAATTACGGAATAAAGGAAATGTCAACCTATAACATTTTAAAAAAATGAGTACAGACAGATACATATATCCATCACCTGATGAGCCTGAATGGCCATATTGGATTATACAGACAGTTTTAGCAATCATTTTATTATTAATCATATTTCACTAATCTAATTTTATATGAACACAACAAAAACGTTTAATCCCGGAGCGGGAGATTTTTTAAGACACGAAGGCAGGGTGTACAAAGCCATCGGCACGGATGAATTTTCATGTGCTGGATGCTGCTTTTTCGACGAAAACACAAGCGGTGTAGGCTGCAATTCGCCGATAGATGTAAACTGCGATTACAAGATACTCAAAGATGTTACGGACGTCATGGAGAATATGGACGTAGAACTAATCGATGCGCAGGAACCTAAATATAATATTTTACCACTTATCCTTTTGGGGTGCCTGGTGTTTTGGACATTAATAATCTATTTAATTGTAAAATAACATGATACAGACAAAAGAAAACTTCTGGACGGACGAGAACGGCGTTCAGATACCTGTGGCAAGGGTAACCAAAGCCGAAAAGCTGCGCGAGAGAAAGACGGCGCAGTTACTTAAAAAAGCGCAAGATTTAAACGCCCGTTTAAAAGCCTTTAAAGACGAATTAAAACAGGCGTGCGAGGAGATGGAAGAGGCGAGCTTCGGAGAGCTTGGCATTAACGAAATCGCCTACAAGGGTAATATCACTCTGTTTAACTTCGACCGATCAATCAAAGTTGAGAGAAACATATCGGAACCAATGCGTTTTGACGATCTTACCATCGCTGCAGCTAAAGAACGCTTGGATGAGTTCCTGCGTGAAGCCATTGAGAGTAAGTTCGACTTTGCAAAAGAAATGATTATGACCGCTTTTGAGACGCGTAACGGCAAGCTCGATCCCAAGAAGATCACGCCGCTTACACGCTACGAGTCGAAAGTAAATCACCCGCTCTTCAGTGAAGCCTGCCGACTGATACAGCAGGCTATTCGCCGTCCGGATTCAAAAACCTATTACCGGATATGGTTGAAAGAGGATGGAGATAAACATGAGTCTGTAGAACTTAATTTCTCCAACATCTGAAATGATAATAGCAATAGACTTTGACGGGACCATAGTGGAAGACCATTTTCCTGACATCGGGAAGATGGTACCCGGAGCACGAGAAGTTATCAACGAGCTTTATGCCGGGGGGAACAAAATCATAATATGGACATCACGATCGGGTATTGCACTGGCAAGGGCGGTTGAGTGGCTGGTGAAAAACAACATACGCTATCACCATATCAACGAAAGCTGCCCTGACAATTTGAAAAGGTACGGAGGAAGAGACACACGAAAGATATTCGCAGATATTTATATAGATGACAAAGGGCTGATCAATCTGCCTCCCGACTGGTACGAAATAAGAGAAATGATACGCGACAAGCTTCTTATCTGAAAAATGGCACAGAAAACCCAAAAGAACGTTGTATTAAGAGCCAAAAAGGTTCAGGAACTTACCGCTCAGCATTACCAGCCCGGCAGGCAGGATCGCTGTAAGCGCTGGGTGTTTTACAATATCGTCTCAAAGGTCTATCCCATGAGTGAACGTACCTTTTACCGGTATCTCGGTATCAGTACGGACAACGAAGAAAACAAACAACAGGAAGATAAAAATCAATTGAAATTATTTTAAACAATGACACACGGACAACATTGTAAACCTTGGAGTAAGGAGGACATAGATAAGCTTAGGAAGCTTTACAAGACACATACACGAAAAGAGTGTGCCCTTATATTCAATCGCTCGGAAAAAGCCATTACATCCACTGCAAAACGTTATGGAATTAAAAGCGGACGCACCGGTTATTTTGACAAAGGAAATGTACCCTTCAATAAAGGAAAAAGACAAAAAGAATATATGTCGGAAGCCTCTATTGAGCGAATAAAAAAACACGTTTTAAGAAAGGAAATTTGCCGCGCAACTACAGGAAGAATGGGAGCACACGAATAACAAGGGATGGCTATATAGAAATCAAGACCAAACACCCATCTACATGGGAAATGAAGCATCGTTTGGTGTGGGCAGAACACTATGGACGTATCCCTCCGGGGTGTAATATCCAATTTAAGGATGGTAACCCCATGAATTGCTCCATCGAGAACCTGTATTTGATTAGCAGACACGATCAGCTTAAAAATGAAAACAGCATGTACGCCAGACAAATTAATAAACTAAAAAAATAAACAATTATGAGCACAAACACGGGAATAACATTGGTAGATGTTCGTAGAGAAGCGATGGACACCATAAAAAATCTTAAAGCAGGACAAATAGACCTGAAAACAGCGGCAGAAATTAAAAACCTATGCAACACCATCATCAGCGTTGCCAAGGTGCAGGTTGAGTTTATAAAATCACTGCCCAAGCACGTAAAAGACCAAATGAGCGTTAACGAAGCCAAAGCCATAGCTGGCACCTTGGTAGATCGTGATGCAGAATTGGATATCACACTTCACGAGGTCGAAGAAAACAGGCGTAAACCATATCAATTAGGACAATGATTACCGACATTCTTTCATTTTACAATATCACTGATTTTGAACTGCATGGCAGATCGCGCCGTCCACAGGTTGTTGAAGCTCGGCAAATGAGCTGGCTGATGTTGCAACAAGCTGGTTACACCCTTGAGCAAATAGGGGCTATCTATAACAGAGACCGTTCTACCGTGCACAGTGGTATTAAGCACATTAAAGGAATTATCGAAACTGACAAGAAAACTCGTGAGTTTTACAACCGGTTGAATAAACAATAATAAATTTATGGAATTAGGAATAACAAATATAGATATTCGGAATACAGCCGCAAATAGTTTTATTGAACTACCTGTTTTTAAAGACAGTAAGGATAGATCTATAGACAAAAATATCCTTACAAATCCCTCCCATGTTTATCTTGAAGTTGAATTTTATTATAGACGTGGGAATAAGTATTTTTTCAGGAATAGACAAGGAATGAAAGTTTTGACTTTCGAGACCAACGGCTATAAACCCGATATTAAACGAGGCCTCTTTTATGAAATTAAATTAGAATAAAAATGTGTTTAAATTAAATTCAACTTGGATATGAAAACAAACGAATTACAGCTTGTGACTTTTGAGCAAGCGAAGAAATTAAAAGAATTAGGATTTGGTTGGCAGTGTTATGCTTGTTACATATTTGAAGGAGTATTAGAAGAGTATGAATACTTCGATAATTTCAATCATCCTACTAATAAAGTATTTGAAATGGATTGTGAAGAAAGTTCAGAAGCATGGTCCGCTCCCACTGTCGCGCTTGCTTTGAAGTGGTTTAGGGATGTGAAAAGATACAATAGTGGGGTTGTGCCTATCGGTTACGGCGATTTTTATTTTATCATTGAATTTCTTAGCTATGATTTAGATGGAGATGATTACGAGTATATTGAATATTTTGAAAATACCTTTAGCACATATGAACAAGCCGAAAGCGAACTTTTGGACGAACTTTTAAAAATAATAGAACAATGAAATCAATATTTTTAGTATTTAATTTGTAATCACTCCACATCCAACCTGTTCGTTCTAAAACTCATTCGTATCACTACCAAACCGTCGTTCCTGTCTTCCTGCAGGAATTCATTTACCTCAAAGGAAGTGTACTCGTCCGTATCGAAGCTGCGAAACGCTTCAAATACTTCTTCAGCTTTATTGATATAGTCGAGTGATGCCTCGCGTGCACCCTCCGGAACAAGAGCAGATGTTCTGTCAACCGGCTGATCAAAAGCCAGGCGGATACGAACCTGTCCGATACGGTTTTTAACGCCGGCACTGTGCTCTTCAAAAGAAAACGATTGTCTTACCAGTGCGCATGGAAAAGCCACTGCGGGACGTATCCCTGTACGGTCTAATTGCCCTTTATCCATATCTATATATTTGAATATATCCAAGCTGGACAGTTGCTCTGTAACGGCTAAAAATAGGGTTTTCATTGTTGTTTTAATTAATGTTTAAATACTATTTTAAAATGCGAGATAAATCTCTTTCTATTTTGTCCTGTATATTTGATAGAAGCTTTGCCGATTTGCCTATAAATGGTCGTTTAGGCATGGTAAAAGCTTTTTTACCGAATATCATGGCTTTTTGCCCAAACTGGTGTACGGCTGCATAGACTTTGTCTGTACCTACAGTTACTTTGCCCGGACTTACGGTATAATCAATAGAATTGCGCAGCTCGTTTGTTTCTCCGGTGAGTATCCTGTCTGTAGCGCGCGTTGGTGAAAATCTGTTTTTGGTAAGAGTTGAAAAACCATACCATGGACTATCCGGTTTTCGGCGTTCCACCTCAGGCCATTTCTCAACAGTTTCATCCGTAAAGCCTTCATTAGTGAAAGAATCCTGAAAGTGATCAACAGCTTCCTTACCAATCACGTGCGGTAGATCCTCGTCACGGTAACGCTTTATTTCATCCATTTTAGCGGCTAATACTCTTTGAAATTCTTCAGGTGTCATATAATATTTTTGAAAAATGTTTGTTTGTATTAAAATGTTGTGTATCTTTGCGACAGGTAGAAATACTTAGCCGTTCTACGGATCGGTGCCTGCAGGGGGAGTCTTTTTGATTCCCTACTGTTTTTTATAGAGTAACCTTATTTTTCCTTTTTCATAAATCCACACCTCCTCAATTTCATGTTTAAAGTTTTTATCATTTATACGATTTATAATACTCCTTCGTATATACCTGTCTGATGCCCCTTTATTGTTGTTGATAATAATTTTTGGACTTTGTGCTGCACCTCTTTTAATCATGTTGGATATTTTTCTCGCACTGAAGGGAGGCGCATAGGATTCATATTCGTAGAAAGAATTATCCACTTTTATGTCAGGACACTTTTGACTGTATTTTGTATTTAATAGATCCCTATATACACTTTGATATTCAATAGATTTATGGTGAAGTTTCGGTGTTATTACGACAGTTTTACCATCGCGTGCAAACTCAACTGATATTGTTAAGATATCTTTATAGTCCGAAGCTTTTTTGTCGACAAAAATATGTGAGAATACCCGCCCACCGTTCTTGAATTTTTTGATTAGCTCGTGCTTTGAAGCTAAATTATCAGCCGTAGTCCTGATTTTTTTAGCTATTTCAACAGGTACCCCCTTCACATACGGATGCTCTTTCATATTTACGATTTCGGCAGTCTTACCCGGATTGTTATCAAACACAGGATCGACAGAAGCGATATCCACAGGAACACCGGTAACATCTTTATCCGTATTTCGGATACCGCACTCGCATCCCCAGTCGAGTGGAGGTGTGTGTGAGTCCCACCACGGGTCATCAATGGGTAAAATGGTGCCGTAATACTCCTTGTGCTCCTCGCGTGGTGTGGCAGCTGTAGAGGGCGTAAATTCAAGATTTGGATAAATATGCTTGACTGCTTTATACTTCTTGAATTTTGCAGCCTGGCGAGCGGATCTAACGGCTGTGTTATACTCGGTTTGCAACCATCTGCGATTATAATCGGCTTTAATGGAGGTACCGAGCACTGCCTTTTTAAAATCATGGAATGAGCGTAAGTTCCCATTCTCATCTAAAAGCTGCGCAGCTATTTCTGTTGTTTGCCGATGGTTTTTAAAAGCGGCAAATACGGCAGCGTTATGTTTGAACTCGGCAATAAATTCCTTGTTTGTTTTTCCGAACTCTACCCCCGCATTTTTAAATTGTGTATCGATGGCTTTCTGGTAAGCGGCATTGCTTATGTTGAAGAGATTTTCTTCAACTATTGGTATGTCACCTCCCTTTTGCCTGAAGATGTTTCGCAGTGCCTTATCGAAGAGCTTGTCGACATTGATACCGGTCGATGCAGTATCGTCAGAGAGTTCAATGCCTGTGTGAATAAAGTCTGTCGATTTCCCGCGCAAATTCAGACTTGCCCGGCTCCACTGTGTCCGGGCGTCTGCGAAAAAATCAGATAACCATTTAAAAATGCCTTTTGTATCGTTCTCATCGGGCAGTACTTCAACGTCTGAAAGTTTCTTTTCCGACTCGTTGCTCTCTTTGGTAGATGTTTCTTTCCCTTTTCCGGCATCATCTTCCTTTTTATCGGATTCTTTCTCTTTCTTTTCCTTTTTACCCTCTCCGGCATTTTTTGCGCGTGGTATTCCTGATATTTCAAAGAAGTAATCCTCATCAACCTCCAGACCTTCGCTGCGCATTTTAAAGCCCATCTCAAGACGGTCTTTTGTTGAAATGGTTTCGCCCTGGTCGGGGAACAGGAAGAACCCGCCGCTGACGTTGTAACCGCGTTTTATCAGAAGAGGTACAAAATAGCGGTTAAGTATGCGCTGCACATATCGGCGGTCCGACTGCGCAATACCCTCTTCGGTATCGGAGTGAACCTCTGCCTGCGAGCGTGACGATCCGTCTACAGTTGTCATTGTTTGCCCCAAAACGGATATTAGTATTTCCTCATCACAGGCTTTTTTAAAACGATCAAACAGATCGGTACTTTTACCACCCACATCATTTACTTCTAATTTTGTGCCTTCAGGAATGGCGGCAATCGGTTTGCCACCTATCATCGAGAGTGCCTCAAACAACATATCGCGCTGCTTTTCGTCGGCACTGTTATACGTACCTACTAAAAACGGCATCCCAAAAATCTCGGCATACTGTGCCCAGTCGCCAAAGCCACCACGTTTATAAATAACATAGGCAGCAGCTTTGAAGATGTATCCAAAATCATTATCACCCCCTGCCTCAAGGATAAACTCATCTTCCGTATAATCATAACCGGAGGTATCTGAAGGTTTTAGCGCAATAAACCTTTTTCTTTCCGATAAGGGTTTTTCAAGATTAGTGATTCTGATATTTTTCCGTGGGAAAGAGAATACACTAAGTTCCGGAGTAAACCCTACCTCAACAACCGATTTACCATATGCGCGCGACAGCGCTATCTCCTTTATAAGATCTTCAAACTCGGGGGTGTCTATCATATCGTCGATGGCTTCCACCGATTCGCCGTTAACCTGGAAGGTAATTTCCGCATTGGTTATTTTGTTGGTGCGGCGTTCAACAGCGGATGAGAGGACAGGATCAAGCATCACGTTGTCCATTAAATCGTAAAGTTTGTTTCTGTTACCCGAACGCGCTGCGTTGTTAAGAGCGGTACGCCATGTACCGATATCGGCAGATTCAACCTTTGCCTGTTGTATGATCAGATTCTTTATCACCGCTCCGGCGGGAAGACTTTGAAGTGTATTTGTTTTCTTTGCCATCTTTGATTAAAATTAAATATGTGATTCCCGGCGCCTGTTTGAGCCGATTGAAAATGGTGTGGTATTGACCGCATTACCTGTTTCGTCTGTTCGCGGGGGGAGGTCGATGTCGAAGTTACCTTTTTGAATGCTCTTTAACTGCGATACGGCATCGTCACGCCTTTTTGCTCTAAGTTCCAAAGAGGTGTTTACGTTGCAGATATTCACAAAATGCCATACGGCAATGTCTTTTACCCAAAGTACTATCAAGTCATTGCGCGCATCGCCCGTTTTGGTAAGCTCAGTATCTATGTCATATCTTCCTGTTAGATATCCCCTGACTTCCGCTATGGCAACATTGACAGCCTTCAGCAGTTTTGACAGATCGCCATCGGCTATTGCCATTGCCTGTTCATTATAAAGATGTGTTGATATTTCTTCCTGTGTTACGTACATAATTATATGATTTTACGGTTTGAAAAATCCGGATGTGTGTTGGCGTGTGTCAGTGTATCGTACAGTACAAGTCTGGAGTACATACCCGTTTCCTGTTTTTTTGAAATAATGCCATAATTTTTCATCCTGGTAATATCTTCTCTTGAAAGTGCGCGGTACCGGTCAAACAAATATACCCGATATCTCTTATTGCTTTCAGCAGCATATCGCTCAGCACGGCGGCATTCACGCCTGAAGTGTTTAAAACTTTGAAGTCGCATCATTTTGCGATATGAGATTTTATATCTCAATCTTTTAATTGCCTTTAATATGGGCTTAAATAGTTTCATCATGTGTGAGGAGTTTAAATTCGTTTGTTGTTTGCGTGTTTTGAAAATGTTTTAAAATCGGAGGGAGCTATCTCATGCATTTTATTATCTAAAATCCAGATTCCACCCTCGATGCAGTCAGGACCATCCGCAGGAGCTGATAACTTCATATCAAAAAGTTTGAACTGTTCTATCAGCCTTTCCATGTGCGGATTGCCTTTTTCCTGTTCGTTGAACACCAGATCTCCATCTCTCCATGGTTTTTCAAGGTTCCCTTCTATGCGAAAAGCTTTTTCCGGCTTTTTTCGTGTGTCTCCCTTGACGCTGATGCGACCTTCCGTTTTTCCTCTGTCCCGGAACTTTGGTTCATAAATCTGTTCATAGTATGGATCCTGCAATGAGTTATTCTCAATGTACCAATAAATCTGAGCCTTATCGGCGGCATAAGTTCGCAGGGAGTAAAACCAGTCAATAAAAGTATCTGTAGATCCCTGATCGAGAAAACCACGATAGATATAGTATTTCCCATCGTTTTTTCCGATGAGCCAAAGTGCCTTAAATGATGTCTTTTTGGATGATTTATCCTTGTTTGAGGTCGAAGGGTCTGCGTATGCGACAACAAAGCGTAATTTTGTCAATGGAGGACACTTGCCCCAGGTTGCTTCTCCCTTGAATATTGATCCCTCCGTTACAGGGTTATTAAAATACTCACCCTGTGCTGCCTTAGTGGATATTTTGGAAAGCACCCGATCGATCATCTCCTCAGTATTTTTCTGTGGCCATGTGCTTTTACCGTCACTGCCTCGAACATTAACAACATCCCAGTTGTCGGCTATTTTGCCGGCTCGAACAACGCAGCAGTCTTTAGCAATGATGTTGCCCAGCATAAGTGTTAACAGCGGTTTGCTGATAGAACGTGTCGGGATAAGTGCTTTTTCCACCCAGTCCCATCGCTTATCGATGATATCCTTATTGCGTGTATCTTCGTCCGTATCAAGGTCAGTAAGGATAATAGAATCCGGTCGCAGAGCCTCATTTTTCTTCCCTCTTGGCGACTGTCCGGCACCGATAGCCACATAGCGAGCACCACATTTGGTGGTGAAGTTTCCCTTCTCCCATGCTCCCCATGTTTTTTGTGGACCGTAATATGCATCAATGCGACTGTTCCCCTCAAAATTCAGCATATATGGCAAAAGCAGATCGCAGGCAGCATCAAAAGAGGAGGACACAAAAATTGTAAATTTCTTTTTGCCCGTCAGATTAAGGTAAAACATGGTCATCATAACCACGGTATCTTTTGCAAGCTCGCGTGCCCACGATATGACCTCGTACCATTCGGCGTTGTCAATAGCTCTTTTGATGAATTTTTTATGGAATGGGGCAAATTCTGCAGTAGCATAGTTAGGAAACATGTATTTCATCCATTCGACCGGATTTTTCTCAAGATATGCACGATGCTTTTCAATATCCGCTTTCGTCTTGTCACTCTCAAGGGCAGTATCCTGGCGCATTGCTTTGAGGAACTCGTCCCATTCCTTAATTGCGATTTTGTCTTTTGCTGATGCCATTACTTAAATTTCAAGATTTTAATAATTTGGCTCTGAATTCTTCCCAGTCTCGAAGAGCCTTATAAGCTTCTGTACTCATAAAAAAGATTTTTAATTAAACATCTATGTTAGCTATCTCAGTAAATCCTTTATAAATGCATCAAACAGTCCGCTCAGCTCTTTTGCCTTATCGGTATCAATTTTTCTCAACCAGTTTAAAAATTTCATGGATACGCTGACCACGTCCGTTATGGATGTTTCTTTTTCCAAGCGTTCCACAACTGCCGCCAGTTTGGCTAATACATCGGCATCCGCACCCGTGGGTATTCCTTTTTGCTCTTCAATGATTTTACTGTTGATAGCAGCTATCTGCTGGTATACGCGACTTAACTGCTCTTCCCTTGTGATTGTAACCGAGGCTTTGAGCGTATCCCATTTTCCATCTTTTGCCCAGCGGCTCATGCTGACCTCCGATACACCTACTTTTTCGGCTATTTCTTTTTGAGACAACTGTGAGTTGCAATAAAAAAATTGAGCGAGTTCCTTTTTTCGTGTGCGTTCCTGTTTGGTTTCTTTTTGTGCCATTATAATATGTTTGATTTTTAGGGCAAAATAACCTGATTGTATCATCAAAATAAAATATATATGACAGTATGTCATAGGTTTTTTGATATGATTTAATTATATGAGAATTTTGTTGTCGAAAGTTCAAATAAAACAATTTTAACACAGGAGAAAAATGGCAAAAACATTTGTACTGCATGATGAGTCCCTTAATACGCAAGGTTTTTGGATGGTAACCGGCGGAGCTGATCTCGAACAGTTTAAAAAGAACCCCATCATGTTATGGAATCATAACCGATCGTGGGCTGACCGGGAAGACACACTACTCCCCATAGGACACTGGGATAATATCCGCGTTGAAAAAGACAGAATACTTGCGGATGCCGTATTTGACAGTGATGACTTTTCTCAAAAAATTGCTCAGAAGGTCGAAGCCGGAACGCTGCGCATGGCATCAGCCGGAGCAATACCTGTGGAAACATCAACAGATACCGGATATATCAAGCAGGGACAGCGATATGAGACCGTTACAAAATGGCGTATGCGCGAGGCTTCCATTGTTGATATAGGAGCTAATAACAACTCATTAGCCCTTTACGATACAGAGGGTAATTTAATAGAACTATCGGATGCTTCAAAGAATCCACTCAAAGAACTAACAATTCAAAACAATAATCACATGAAAGAAGTATTTAATCATTTAAAATTAGCTGACAATGCAACAGCACAGGACGTGCTGGGAGCTATCAAGCCTATCGAAAAGGAAAACATTCAGCTTAAGGCTGACTTGAAAAAGGAGCAGGATGAAAAGAAACTCCTCCAGGATCGTATCGATGCCATAGAGCTGAAAGAAAAACAGGAAAAGCGCGCATCTTTTGACAAAGAACTTGCGGATGCATTTAAAGATGGTCGTCTTTCCGAAAAAGAGGACGGATCTGTAAAAAAAGAAATGATTTCCCTTTATGAGTCTTCCCCAGATGCAACCCTTACCATGATCCGCGCACTTACACCACGCAAGTCCGTGAGTGTAGCCTTAGGAGATAGCAAAGGGGAAAGCGCATGGGAGAAACGCCAAAAGGAGATTGAAGAAAACGCTAAGAAGTAATCAGAAATTTACGTAACAATAAACAATCAATTTATCAAACAATGAAAGCATTAAAATTAATTTTATCGATTTTCACAATGTTGCTATTTAACATTGTAGCAGGCGGTGCAATAGCTGCTGTGACAGGGTTTGCTCCGGCAGCCGTTATCGGTGTGGGCACGGTCTTATCCGTTGTAGGATCATTAACTCCGCTTGCCGGTGTGCTGCCCATGGCAGTTGCTATTACATCGGCATATGCCGGTGAGGTATTGGAGGAATTGCTCGTCAGGGCTACAACAGGCAATCAGCTTGTAGCGGGCGGGCATATAAGGGTACAGCCTAACGTTTCTAAGAAATTCTCCATTCCGCGCCTGAAAGCCGGAAAGATGCTTCAAAAACGCAAAGAGCAGCCCACCGAATCAGACAGTAAGGGAGATTTCACAATAGATGAGAAATATCTTGAGCCAAAAGACGTGATGGCGTTCACAACCTTTAACCCAAGAGTTTTTGAAAGCATATGGAAACCGTTTCAAACAACAGGTGAGCTGGTATTCTCAGAGCTTCCCTCAGAGGTTCAAACAAAGCTGCTCGCAGAACTGGCTAAGGTTGTTGATTTCGAACTGGGCGGTGAGTTTATAAACGGAGTATCGGGCGCGGGCGAAGGAAAGTATTTTGACGGTATTCTAACACGTATAGTGGCAGACAGTGACGTGGTGGTTGTTTCATCACCTGAGGCAATAACACAGGCAAACGTAATAGCCAAGATGAAATTGGTGCGTGAGCGTATTCCTAAGGCTATCAGGAATAATCCTAATCTGAAGCTTTTTATGAGCGTTGAAGATGTGGAAAGTTACGAATATGAACTGACCGACAAACCGCATAAGGGAGCCGATTACACCAATATGAATCCTGAAAGATTTAAGGGTATCAAGATGGTTCCACTGGCAGACTGGCCTAAGGACGTGATTGTAGCCGCTGTAACATCGGCAGGTGTGGATTCAAACTTTTGGGCAGGCGTATCATTGGTTGACGATCAGGATGCCATCAAGATTGATAGACTGACCAATGCCGGTGAGAAGTATTTCTTCAAAATGCTTATGAAAGCTGATACTAATATTGTGTTTGGTGAAGATATTGTGCTTTATGACGGTCGCGCGGAAGCAGCTAAGGCAGGTTCAACAGAACTTCAAACTTTAGTTTTTAGCGCAGGAACTCTCGTACCGGCTTTCAAATCTAATAAGTATTCTTACACAATGGCGGTAGCTAATAATGTTGAATCTACCACGATAACCGGTACTCATAAATACGCAGGTCAGGTAATAAAGGTTGGTTCGGCAACACTTACCAGCGGAACGGCAAGTGCTGCTCGTAACTTGGCGGTTGGTGAAAATATCATCGTTGTGGATGTTACATCGGTCGATGAACGTTCAACAGGTTCTTATCAGGTACTCATAACCAGAGCCGGCGAATAGTAATTTTAAGAAAAGGTATAAGAAAACCCGTGTGTGATGTGAACGGGGATACGATGATGCATTCAGCATCACCCCGTTCACTTAGTTAACAAAAAAAACATACAATGACACGTAAATCAAGAAATATCAATTTAATAGTCGTACACTGTTCGGCAACATCCGTATTGCATGAATACACTCCCGAACAGATGGAGCGTGATCATCGCGAGCGCGGATTCAATTCAGCCGGCTATCACTTCTATGTACGCCGTTCAGGGTACAGGGTACCGCTTCGCCCCCTGCAAATGGCGGGTGCTCATGTAACAGGGTTCAATAAGGAGAGTATAGGTATTTGTTACGAAGGCGGGATTGATGCAAAGGGCAAACCATGTGACACGCGTACCGATCAGCAAAAGGAGGCACTGGTTAATCTGCTCCGTGAGTTGGTAGCCGTATATCCTGATGCTGAAATAGTGGGACATCGTGATCTCTCGCCGGATAAAAACGGAGATGGAGAAATAACACCCGACGAGTGGACAAAGCAGTGTCCGTGTTTTGATGCTAAAAAGGAATATAAGAGTATCTGACAAATAAACAGTAGCGATGGAACAGTACATCAGTCTTATTCTTAATTTGGTCTTGGGCGGCGGTTTTATTACCACGGTAGTTATGCTCAGGGCGCAGAAACGTCAGGGTATGGCAGCCGCACAGAAATCGGAGATTGACAACCTGGAACGTGTTGCCGGTATTTGGCGAAAATCTCTTGAAGAGCGCGAGAAGTTCTTTGAAGAAGAAATGGCATCACTGCGCAGAAAGATCGGCGAAATGGAAGCAACCATAAGAGGTCTGACATCGACCAACAAGCAGATACTTAAAATATTAAAGGATATTAATCATGACAACCTGGAACAAAAAAAAGAAGAGGCAAAAACTCTTGCCAATACTCAGAATTGAGTTACTGATGGTTGCTGTGGTATTGGCGGGATGTAAGAGTACACAACCGCCTGCACTTAGTACATCAACAAATCAAAGCGTGAAGATAATCGAACGTGAAACACTTGTACCTGTTGTCAATCCATCGGACAGTGTAACCTTAACGGCTTTATTGGAATGTGATTCAATGAGTAACATTCTTATCAGGGAGCTTAGTGAGGCGAAATCCGGTAAAATGCTTTCCGATTTTAAATTGATTGGTAATGCGATGAGGTATAAGGTTAAAACCATAAGTGACACGATTTACATTCCCTTCAGGGAAAGAGTAGAGGAAAAGACACTTGACAGTTCCCGGATAGAAAATCACACGATAGAGGTATCAAAGCGTGATTTCTTTTGGTTCTCGGGGTTGGTGCTGTGGGTTGGGCTGGCGGTGATTATATCATATAAAATTATCCGGTTTTACCGGTAGAGAATAAAACTTAGTTATTAACAAGCATATAAAAATTTAAGACATGGCAGAAAAGTATTTAACAGGTCTCGCAAAAATAGAAATAGGAGACATAGCCGTTGATGGGGATGTAGCCACAAGCTTTGCATCCATAGGACAAATATACAAGGATACGGCAAAGTATGAACAGGCGGAAGGAGAAAACATCGAGCACGAAGTGGAAGACGTGGAAGATCCGGTAATCGTTGTTCCTACAAAAGGGCGTACAACACTTGAGTTTGCAGTTATTGATTTTGATCCAGATAATCTTGTCAAAATTCTCGGTGGTACGGCAACAGGTACGGCTCCCGATAAGGTATGGGAAGCTCCTGTATCGGCTTCGATTGTTGAAAAGTCGGTAAAGATTACACCGAAAGCCGGAAAACCGATTACAATTGCAAGAATGTCCTTAAGAGCACGCGTCAGTTACACACTTACAAAAAGTGGTATTGCGCAAGTTATGGTTAGCGGAACAGTACTACAACCGACCAAAGCAGGTGTTAAGCCGATAAAAATAGGTTAAGAAATTTAACGTGATTGCGGACTGCGTTAATGCGGTCCGCATCATTAAAAAACACGGGAATGGATAAACACATTGAACAGGCAGCAGCTCATGCGCTGCTCGACAGGGGCGCAGCATTCCACATACCGGCGCCTTTTTTATTTAGGATATTTGGCAAAAAGAAGCTTCGCATTGTGGTAAAGCAGCTTCGACTGGGAACGCTGGTTTATCTTTCTGAAATACCCGGATGGGACGATGCCGAAGATTTGAATGTAGGTGATGATGCGAAACAGGTAATTGAGCAGATGGGTGCATCTGCGGTAAGTGTAGGATTAAAAGCAATAGAATCAAACAGGCGGGCTGTGGTAAAAGCCGTCAGTGCGTGTCTTTTGAACTCCCGATGGAAAATAAAGTTATTTCGCACCTCGCTTTCACGCTATTTAATGAAGGTGTTGACAGTTGAACAGCTTCAGGAGCTGGTAATGTGGCTTGTGATCTATGGGAGGCTTGAGCCTTTTATGACTATTATCAAATTACTGTCGACGATGAAAGTGACATCGCCGATGAATTTGAGCCAAAAAAAGATAAAGAGGAGTTAACGAGCGAAAGCTCCCATAGCCTCTTCGGACTGATCTGGAGCATACAGAAAGTAACAGGTTGGTCGCACAAATACATACTGTGGGGAGAATCGTGGATGGTTCTGCAAATGAAACTTGCCGATGCGCCCCGTGATGTCAGAAAAAAGAATAATGTAATAGGTCCCGATAGCTGGGATGAGCAAATAAACTTACTTATATGAGTCTCGATCCTGTAAATATTGATTTTATTATCGGCGGAAATGTTGATGAGCAGGCGCCAAAAACAAAAAAGGCACTCGACAGCGTTGCCGATGCCGGTAAGGAGGCTGTAGAGCAAACGCGACAAAGAATCAAGGAGACGAAGTCCAACATTGCTCAGGTCGAAGCCGATTTGAAAAAACTCCAAAAATCATATGACACAGCCGCTCCCGGTAAGCAGCGGAATTACTTTGCCGATGAACTTTCTGCCGCAAAAAAAGCATTAGAGGAAGAAAAAAATATTCTATCTGATCTTGAAAAAAAGGTTGAGTCAACAGCCGCATCACATGCACGCCTTAGAACTCAAATCATGGAATTAAAAGACGGACTTGCAAAGCTTGAAATGCAAGGTAAGCGTGGAACTGAGGAGTACAGGCTTATGGCTGATGAGCTGGGACGTTTGAGTGATCAGATGGGTGATACGAATATGCAGGTTCGTATTCTTGCTGATGATGAAAAGGGCTTCAAGGGAGTTGCATCGGGAGTATCGGGTCTTGCCGGTGCGATGAGTGCCGCCGTTGGAACAGCTGCACTCTTTGGTGCAGAAAATGAAGAATTAACACGTATACAAACACGTTTGCAAGCCGTAATGGCAATTACAATAGGGTTGCAGCAGGTGGCCGAAACACTTAATAAAGACTCTTATTTCTCTGTGGTGTTGCTTGGAAAAGCTAAGCAGTGGTGGACAGGTTTAGTTGCTAAAGCTGCTACAACCCAAACGGGTGAAACGGCTGCCACATCGGCAAATACGGCAGCTAAAAAGGCAAATGCAACTGCAACCGGTGCTGCAGCAGCTGCCGAAGCGGCCAATACGGTTGTGACGGGTGCACAAACAACGGCAGCGGCAACAGGTGCAAAGGCTAACCTGGGGCTTGCCGGCTCCTTCAAGTTGGTGGGCGCCGCAATTGCATCTATCCCCGGCATAGGTTGGTTGATTGGAGGTATTTCTTTACTGGGAGCAGCTTTAATAAGCTTTACAAAAAAGTCTCGCGAAGCAAAAAAAGCACAAAAAGAGTTTTCAGATACACTCTCTGAGGGTGCAAAACAGCCCATATCGGTAATAGAGGAATTATCATCCAAGTATTCGAGACTGGGCGATGATATGCAAAAGAAAGAAAAATTTATTGAGCAGAATAAGAAAGTATTTGAGGATTTGGGTGTTGCAATCAATGGTGTCGCTGATGCGGAGAACCTGCTTATCCGAAATAAAGATAAGTTTATACAGGCACAAATTGCTAAGGCAAAATCAGCTGTATTTACACAACAGGCAACGGAAGAGGTTAAGAATCTTATTGAGGCACAACAAAAGTTAGATAGCGTTTCCAAAATTTACGTAAGTAAAAAAGGTACGTATACAGATGGCTATGGGGTTAAAAGGAAGGGTACTATTTTAGTTAAGAATAGTGAGTGGGAAAGAGCGGAGAAAAATCTTAAAGACTCCGAGGAAAAAATAACTGGATTTCTTGAAAATGCACGGAGAGCGGAGGAGGAGGGCTTGAGTATATTAACAAATGCCGGTATCTCCGCGGTTAAGGGGTATAGCGATGGTACAGTAGGCGCGCTTGAAGATGCAATTGCAAAAAAGAGAGAAAAACTCAAGGAATTATCGAATCCTTCGGAGTATAAGAAACAGCTTGATGAGATTAACACTCTTCAAAAACAGGTTGACAAGATAACCGGTGGAAATAAAAAGAATAAAAAAGAAGAATACAACGCCGCCAAAGACATTCAGAAGCAGCTCCTGGATATCAACCGTCAAACATCCGATCTCCTGTTTCAGCAGCGTGAGGACAATCTTCAAAAAACACTTTCCGCCATTGACCGTGAAAGGGATGCGGAACTCGACAAAATCAAAGAAAAGGAGCAGGATATAGTAGAGAAATATAATGCCTCAAATAAGGATAAAAAAGGATTTAAAGCGGTCACAACAATTGCCGAGATAGATCCGAAGCTTGCAGAGGAAAGTCAGAACGCAATACAGGAGCTGACGGATGCATTTAATGCAAAACGTAAAAAGACCGAAGAGGATTATCAAAATGACATGAAGCGTCTGGCGCGTGAGGCCGCCGATTCACGTGTTAAAATTGAAAACGATTACGAGGAGCAGATCAAAAAGGCGCGTGAGGCAGGACTTGATGAATATGCCGGGTTACTCGAAAAAGAACGTGACGAAAAAGTTTCGCAGGCAACCTCATCGCTTATCACGGAATCGGAGGCTTACAAACTGGCAACTAACGAAAGACTGCAAATATCCAAAGAGTCTACCGAAAAGCTGATAGACCTAATCAAAAAACGTGTAGAAGCGGAATTGGCAGCCGGCAAAATATCAAAAGAAAAAGCCCGTGAGATTTTAGACAGTATAAATTCGGCAGGCGTAGAACGTGGATATACAAACAACCCTTTTCAAAATCTTATAAACGGGCTTAAGGAGTACAAGGCGGCAAAAGATAAAATAGAGACCGCTCGCTCCACCGGTGCAGGTATTGCGGAGCTGGCAAAGCTTGAAGATGCTGCCAACCTTGCTATGACCACAGCAGCCGCTGCCGCCGGAACGTCTCTTGCCGGTGTGCGTGATATATTGCAAACGGCTGTTGAGGGATTGGATCAGCTGGGGCTGCTAACGGAGGAAGAAAAGAAAACCGCTGATGAAGTAATAGGTATGGTTTCCGGTGCCGCTAACCTTGCGATGGGTATCGCATCGGGTAACCCGGTTCAGATAATTCAGGGATCTATCGAGTTGCTGGTTAATGCTTTTAAACTATTTGATAAAAAATCAAAGGATATCGAAAAAGCACAAAAAAAGCACAAGGCTAATCTGGACGATCTTGCACGATCCTATGAAAAACTTCAACGCTCTGTTGATAAGGCGTTAGGTACTGATGCTTACAAAAAACAGCGTGAACAGATAGCCAGTCTTCAGCAACGGGTTGGGGAGTATTATAAGCTGATTGAGCTTGAGGAGCAAAAGAAAAAGAAAAAACAGGATGCTGCCGCCATAGCTGAATGGAAAGCGCAAATAGATGAGCTAAAAGCTCAAATGGAAGATATTGTTGACAATATAACTGAAAGCATTGCGCAAACATCAGCTAAGGATCTGGCTGAAGAGCTGGCACAGTCGCTCGTTGATGCCTTCTCACGCGGGGAATCGGCAGCCGAAGCAATGGGTGGTGTTATCGACAATGTGCTGAAGCGCGCAGTTATGAATGCTCTCAAACTCAGATATCTTGAAAAACCTCTTCAGAATATAGTCGACATTTTTGCAGATGATATGGAAAGCGGTGGCGGGCTTTCAAAAGCGGAAGCTGACAGGTTTAGACGCTCTGTTGAATCTCTTGGTTTGCAGTATTACAAGGCGTTTGAAGCGGCAAATAATGTACTTGGTGGAATTTTCGCGGGCGATTTGACAGAGGACAAGACAAAAGGTGGTATAAAGGGCGATGTGGCTTCAATGAGTGAGCAAACAGGTAGTGCATTGGTTGGACAGTTAAACGCCATGCGATTGAATGTTGCTACGATACTGTCGCAAAATAAAAATACAGCGGAATCCATGACTCGTATTTTTGCAACCATGGAACGGATAAAGGACAATACCGAATATTGCCGTTTGCTCGAAAGAATAGACAGTAATATACAGTATTTAAAGCAGAATGGAATTGAGGTTAAATAGCTTTTAAATATCAATAAAATGAACGGACTTTGGATAATAGACACAACTGATATTTATCAGACAATGGGAGTTATGCTTTTAAAAGGAAGCTATTTGGATATACTGTCTCCACCTGAGCCTAAAAAACGCTTAGAATACGATTATTCCGATCAAAATGGGATTAGCGCGGACACAACCTCGCCATTGAGATATAACGCAAAACGATTCAAGATAAATATTGCGATAGCTGCTTCATCTCACGCCCAGTTCTGGACGAGGTACAACTCATTTATCACACTGATTGACAAACCCGGCACATTTTCACTTTATATCGCCGATTTGGGTGTTACGGTTAATCTTCTTTATGAAGGTGCAAAATGTGTGTCAAAATCAAGATCGCTCAAAAACGGAACGCCCGTGGCCGTTTATGAAATATCATTATTAGAACCCAATCCTACATCAAGGCAGTATGATTAGTATTTTTAGAAATAGTGAGAAGTTGACAGATGTTGAGCCGCAAGTGTCTTCAACCTATGTTGAGGTGCTTATGGGAGATCACCATGTAACACTTGTATTCGATTTGAATCGATATGAGGAGTTCTCAGTCGGTGATTACATAACATATGGCGGAGTTCAATATACCCTCAACAAATTGCCTTCGGTTAAAAAGCTGTCATCAAAACTTTTTCAATATAATGCGGTCTTTCAGCATCCGAAATATGAGATGCTAAAGGTTATGTATATGCTCTTTGACAATACACCCACTCCGCTGCAGGGAGAATTTTCTTTAACCGGTACCCCCGACACTTTTATAGATTTGTTGATTGAAAATATGAATCGTGTTTCTTCAGGGTGGTCAAAAGGGAGTGTGTTGGATGGTGAATACAAAACACTGTCATTCAGTAATGAAAGCTGCATGGGAGTACTTGAAAAAATAGCTTCCGAGTTTGATACCGAGTTTCATGTAATCAGTAAAACCGTTTATCTTGATAAGATATCAACTCAAAGAGAGCTGACACTTGAATATGGCTCCACCGCATACGATATTGAGAGAACCTCCGTATCATCACAGGACGTTGTAACGCGGCTTTATCCCTTCGGTTCTGATAAAAATATAGCATCATCGTATCGCGAGGGATCTTCACGACTGCTTATACCCGCACCCGATACCTATATTGAATCCGATAACATATCCGCTTATGGTGTCATTGAAAAGGCTAAAACCTTTGATGAGGTATATCCCCGCTTGTCACTTCTTGGCGCCGGCATTGTAACGGGAGTAACCGATAAACTCACTTTTTCGGATTCGGCATTGGATTTTGATGTTAATACACACCTGCTGCCCGGAGTACCCGCAAAAGTTCATTTTCTAACCGGCGAGTGTGCCGGCTACGATTTTGAGATAGAGTCCTATAAACATGCCACGCAGACATTCAAAATAATACTTAATACTCAGGATGAAGATTTTGTGCTGCCAACCGATGTTTTAAAACCTGCACCCACTGATAAGTATGTTCTTTTGGATATTGCAATGCCGCAAGTTTATGTCGATGCCGCACAGGAGGAACTTCTCTCCAAAGCTGAAGAATACCTTGCGGATAATGATACAGCTAAGGTTGATTATCGTGTACGCTTTTCAGAAATATATGCAAAACAGAATGTGCCTGTTATCCAGTGCGCCGATACGGTTAAAGTCTATGATCCCGATTTGGGAGTGAATGAGCATATAAGAATTATAAAACTTCAAAAAGGAATACGTGAAGAATATGTTCTTCAGATTGACCTGTCAAATACAGTTACTCGCACGGTTATTCAGCGTATAGATGGAAATATAAAATCACTCCGTGATGAGGTGATTGTATCGCGTGAGATAAACAAAAAAAGAGGTATAGCCGCCTACCAGCGAACACGTGAACTTAAAGATATGGTGTTTGATCCGGATGGTTATTTTGACCCGGAGAATATCCGCCCCCTTTCCATTGAGACCAGTATGTTATCGGTTGGTGCAAAATCGCAGCAATTTCAACTTAGTTGTCTTTTACAGCCTAATTACAACGGCAACCCACAATCGCTTTACTGGAGTGCCGGAATGCTTGTGCATTTTTCGTTGGATGAAAACAGTGTTCCGCAGTGGATAATAGCATCGGGAAATACAACCGTTACAGGTGCAAATCAAAGTAAAGCACTTTACATTTATGCCCGGTGTTCCAAGACAACAAATACAGGTGATATCCACATGTCAGATGTGGCAATTAAATTTGATTCTGACGCTTCGTATTGGTTCTTTCTGATAGGTATTCTGCATGCTCCACTTGCAGGGGTACGTGGCATATCGCTTACTTACGGACAAACAACCATCAATGGGAGGCTTATCAGAACAGGCGTGATATCTTCCGGCGATGGACTGACTTATTTTGATTTGGATCAGGGAATTATCGGTGGGCGTATATCGTTTGTCAGCACAGGCGGCTCATCCTATGACTTGTCCGAGTGGGCGGGGGAAACAGAGGAGAGGATAGAAGAAATCAACGCCAAACGCTCCCTCCGCATCGACAAATACACTACACCCGGCTACGACACGTACAGAGAAAATGTACCCTACGAAGCAACTTTAGGACTTAAAATATATTACGATGACGAAGACGTAACGGAAACTGTTAATATCGCTCGCTTTGTGTGGACGCGTATTTCGATTAACGAAGCAGGAGACAGCATTTGGAATGCTTATCACGCTCATGCAGGTGCGAGTATTAACATAACAAATGATGATTTGGTTGGTGATACGTCTTTTATCTGTCAGTTTTACAGCGAAGACGGAACACAACTTATATCAGAACAGACTTTTTAAATTAAAAATAATTATTAATAATTAAAAATTACAATCATGGCAATTTTATCACAACAAACATTTACTGTCAGAAGATTGATAGATGGTAAAACATTGAATTTTCTTCTGCAAAGCAATCAGGCTTTGACACAGATTTTTACGCCTGACCCTGCAACGTACACGCCTAATTACACGGCAAGTCCATATTTGGTTATTACTCCATCGCTTTTAATAAGCGGTGAGGCTAACGACCAGATAGCGCAACTCAAACAAGCTCCTACGTGGAAGATAAACGGTAGTACTAATCTTTCCGCTTTCACCGCAACGACTGGCGCATCATCTCCTTACGCATTGACGATAAAGAAAAATATGTCTGACGTTGCACAAATGACAATAACCTGCGAGGCTATCTACGTGCAGCCTGTAACCCTTGTCGAGATGCCTATAACAGCTACTATAACCTTCACCAAGACGAGCAACAACGGTGCTTCGATTATAGCAGTGTGTACAGCTCCGCAAGGCACTATCTTTAAAAACGGTCTTGTATCAACATTGCAGGCAAAATGTGAGCTACATCGTGGCGCTGTTGTCGACACAACTGATGTTACTTATGAGTGGTACAAGCAGGTTTCCGGTACATGGACTAAAATCACATCTGCTAATGCTGGGGGTATAACTAATTACACAACAGGTACGATTACCATACCTGCATCGGCAGTTGTTAATTACGGCTCCTTCCGGTGTGATATTAAAGATACCGACTCAGGCAGTTCGACCAACAATAAGGTAGTAAGCGACTATATTTCATTTGTGGATATGTCAGACCCTTATGAGATTGATGTTGTTTTTCCAACAGGCGATGGCGTAAAGTCAGGTGTTTCAATCAAGATTAAAGTTGAATGTCGTCAGGGTGCAACACGATTGGACAGTACGTTTTTTACGGGTAAGACAATCAAAGTGTATCGTTTCAATGCAGCGGGTGCGCTTGATACAACTTGGGGTACGAGCGGTTATAAAACGCTGGATGCAACACGTGAGCTGACTATTGCAGATGCAGACCTTTTGACAGGTGCGGCTCAAACCTCGTTTGGTGTTCAATTGGAAGGATGATTTAATTGACAATGGACAATGGACAATTAATAATTTTCAATTCTCAATTCTCAATTAAAAAATTATGGCTCTACTCGCTCAAAATACATTCTCGGTAAAAAGGTTACTCAAAGAACCTCTATCCCTTGAGTTTAGCTCTGATACCATAGCTATTCCTGCATCATCTGCAGGAGTAGCTAACCTTACCGATGCTGAATTTTCTGTAAGGGTGTTAAAGGATAGCAAGGAGTTGTTTCCGGTGTTTGACGAGAGTATAGGGGAGAGGAATTTATTAAAACAATCTGAAAATTTAACTTATTCTTATTATCCCGGTGCATGGGCATACACTTTTTTTGCAAATATAGAATATGGTAATGGCATTACTGCTAAAGTTACTCAAAATTGGGTAGGTGCAGGAGCGGGTGCAGTTGGTATTGGTGTATTAACTTATACTGGTAGACCTCTCGACCACTCCAAGCTTAGAAATGGGGCGTTTACAATATCGTTTGATTTCAAATCTAATAGGGCTGTTGATTTTTTCATAGATGTTTACGCATCGCAGGGTTATAGTTTGGTAGATAGAAATGTATTAAAAGGTGCGTCAGGGTGGCAAAGGCTTTGGATGACATTTACTACCAATAATGTTGATTATACTGACTTTTACTTTTATTTGTTTGCATACAACGTTAATATGTACATTAATGACGAGATGTCAATCAGACGCGTAAAACTCGAAAAAGGCACTGTCCCTACAGCTTGGACACCCGCCCCTGAAGAGCTCCTCTCAACCGCTATCATCGCCCCTCACAATTGCACGGCAGTTGTAATAGGTGATAAAATTAAACTAACCACACTAACGCCCGGCAAGGATACAGGCTATGTAGATGTTGAGGTTAGTTATGGTGAGAGCCACAAGGCTAAAAGACGGTTCACGTGGGCGAGGGTAAAAGATGGTGAGTCTGTAGATGATATTGATGTAGGAGGTGATAACCTCGCCGAAAGGTCGCTTCTTACGATTGAGGCTGGCGCAAATAACAATATGTTTGCTCTTATAAAGGGCGACACAAGCTCAACTCCGTTATCGCCCAAATTGCTTAAAAATAATACAGAATATGTATTGCACATCGGTAAATCTGAAAAAATATCAGGCAGTGCAACGGTTTTTACTTTTAAATTATGGGATTTTGTTGCGAATAGTTGGTGGGTGGACACTGATTATCCCTTTACTTCCAACAAAACTATAATTTACTTTAAAACGCCCGCAACAGGAAACTGGTCTGCTATAATCTATGCCGGTAAATCAGGCTCTACAGCAGGCAATAAGGTTAAGTTTTCCGATGTTATGCTGCAAGAGGGCAATAAAGCAACTGCCTTTATCCCGCCCATGCGCTATCTTACCGAAGCTATTGAAAATGACGGCACAACCATTGAGGGTGGGCTTGTACTTGCCAATGTCTTGGGCACAAAAGACGTCACAGGTGAGGTTAAAAGCTATATGAGCGGTCTTCGAAACAACGAGACAGCCTTTGCAGCCGGTGTTCAGAATTTCGGAACTGAACTTGAAACTAAAAATGTGGATATTAGGCATGATGGAAGTGCGAAGATTGGAGTATTTGAAATAGACCCGAATGGTAACATACAAATTCGTGATTTGGATTATTCTTATTTGCTAAGACTTCTTATAAAGCAATCTTTGCTGCCTACATTGTCTGAGCTACTTAACTCAACAGTGTACACAGGTGAACAAAGTTTTTATGGTACATATCAATCATTATATGGTATTCAAGAATATATTTTGACAGGAGCATCAAACTCTTTATATGTACCATATAACAACAGTGAACTTAAAGTTGAATTATCGGTAACTATCAGCGCAGAGTTTATAGGAAATTATGAAGTCGTTATAGTTGTTGAGCGTGAACAGCCCGTTGGCGGTTATTCTACATTTAGTACAATTGCATCTCTTTTCACAACAGACACAGAAGTTTATAATATTAATAAGACTATTTACGGTGTTGCGGCAGGCAATTACAGAATTAAACTGTATGCTAATTATAGTATTTTGGCGTATCTTAATGTTGTCTCTCCTAAGCTATCTTATATCAAAAGCAATGATATAAGAAGAATAGAGATTGGAAGTAACGGCATGATGTTATTTTATAATGTAGGTGGCGTTAAAAACTACCTGCATATGACAGAGGAAGATGGATTGGTAGCCGGCGGCAAAATTGATATACCCGCAGGATTGGGAGGAGCGAATATAAATAACGCAGGAACAGTTTCTAAGAATTGGGGAAAAATAACAAGCGTAGGCAGTGTTTCAAGATCAGGCAATAACTACACAATTACCCATAATATAGGGGATACGGATTACAGCATAATTCTATCGCCGAGTTCTTCCAGCGTTCCGTACTGGTCGAGTAAAAATAATAATACGATAGTGGTAACTTGTGCAGGCGGATTTGATTTTATTTTGATACGCACGAAATAAAAAAAAGGCGGAAACGTCCGCCTTTACTATGTTTAATTTTGATTGTTGGCTTTTAAGGCTCGCCACTCTGCGCCTGTTATAGGTGTAAAAGTGTAGGCATCGTTAAATAATTGGTAACACGCTTCAATGTCTTGCGCCTCGTAAGCATCTCGAATAGCTGTTTCGGCGTTGCGCAGTACTGAATTAGGAATATAGGCGATAGTATCACGTAAATTTGGAGTGTCTAAATTATAGTGAACAAAAATAACATCTATTGCTTCTATCCAATTGCCGAGAAACCCGATTTGTAAGTTGCCGTCCAATGAAATTACATCGGTAGCCCACATCAGCAATTTTGGTGGTTCAGAAATAGTGTCGCGTTGTTCCTTGATAAAGCTGCGCCCCCAAAGTACGCCGGTGCTGTCTAATAAGCTAATTTCGGTGGTCTGTTTTACAATTTCAAGTGCCGACAAATGCAGCGGATTATCGGAGCTAACACGCATTGCAGGGCTTTTCTGCCAACCGTTTACGGCAGGTTTGATGTTGATAGTCGCCATCGGGTCAATTTTGAACTCTTTTGCAACAGGCTCTTTTTCGCATCCTGCAAACAAGAGAGCCGCAAATAAAAAGTAGAATAGATGTTTCATAATGTGTGGAATTAAATGATTAGTAATTAATGACAAAGATAATGAAAAAGTTTAAAATATAGATTGAAATTAAATGCGGTCGGGGAATAAAAAAGCCTCTGCCGCTACCCGGTAAGGCTCTCACCCCGTTACCGGATACTTAGGGTGTACAGGCACCAACGACAGAGGCATAAGCCTTTGCTCGGGTGCCTGTACGCCCTTTTTATTTGTAAATGTGAGAGACTACAAAAATAGGTATTAATTTTTAAAAAAACAGCAAAATGAGTAAATTTAATTACAAAGAGCAGCACGCTATTATTGTGAAATGCAGTAACGAAGCGGAGCAGAGAGAAATTTTCGAGAGGCTTAAACAGCAGGGGTTTAAAGATTTAAAAATTGTAAGTGTATGAAAGTTCAAATCAGACATGAATGCGCAAACTACGACAGTTTTCGCGCAAACAAAGTAAAATCGCTTTTTAATCCTGAGTAAGGGCATATTTTCACACATGTGGCGGACATGCCCATCGAGCAGGATGAGTGGAAAATTGGTTTAATCGTTGGTCCCAGCGGATCCGGTAAAACCAGTATTGGAAGTGAAATTTTCGGTAACGGCATCTATGATTTATATGCGGGATGGGCGGATAATCTGCCCATTGTGGACGCTATTGCACCGGATGGGGATTTGAACTCTGTCACCGGCGCGCTGTCAGCCGTGGGGCTGGGAGATGTTCCGGCATGGCTTCGCCCGTTCAGGGTGCTGAGCAATGGGGAGAAGTTTCGTGCAGGATTGGCGAGATTGGTGGTAGAGCGTCCGGAACGAGTAGTAGTTGATGAGTTTACAAGTGTCATAGACAGGCAAATAGCCAAAGTAGGTGCCGCAGCCTTTGCTAAATCATGGCGAAAAGGAAGTGGACAAATAGTGTTGCTATCATGTCATTACGATATTATCGAATGGTTGCAACCTGATTGGGTGTATGATACGGCGGAGGCGCAGCTCCGAAAGGGGCGCGACTGTCTTTGGCAACGCCCACAGCTCGAACTTCAAATTTATCAGGTCTCAGGAAGTGTATTCCGGCATTTTAAGCCGCATTATTATTTAGATCTTCCGCTCCCTGTAGCCGGGCAGTATTTTGTGGGTGTAATTGATGGAGAACCTGTATGCCATCTTGCCGTTTCACCACTGTTTACTGCTAAGGCATATCGCGCCACTCGATTGGTTGTAATGCCGGAGTGGCAGGGTATAGGAGTCGGCACAAAGTTTCTGAACGCTGTTTGTCAACATCACTTAGATGGGAGCGGACGGTGTGGACGTAAATATCCTGTTTTTTTTCATACGTCACACCCGCAACTGTGTGGAGCGCTACGACACTCGAAGAAATGGATACAGACAGGCGCAAGCCTATATGGAGCAAACAAGGCTAAAAGTGCGGCATCCCTTAGAAGATCGCATGATAAATCAGGAATAAAAGATAGAGCAGCGTCCGGATATGGGGGACATTTTAGAGCCGTACAGGCATTTAAATATGTAGGATAAAGTTTAATTTAAAAATAAAAAGTATGAAGGTAAAAGTTTTGGGCGATAACTACGCCCCGGCTGTCCTATCCGCGCACCAATTGGTGCGCCGGTTAGGACATAAAATTGTCGACAGTGGCGCGGATATAGCCATCGCGCCGCTTTTGACGGAAAAAATAAGTAATGAACAAATCAGTGAACCGCTGTTCGGAACACTGATATTCCATCCATCACCCCTTCCCTACGGACGTGGCGCAAGCGCAATCAGGTGGGCATACCGGCGCAAAGAGCCGATTACCGCCGCTACGTGGTTTTGGGCAAGTGATAAACTTGATGCGGGTGATGTCTGTGAGCAGGAAATAATCAAAATAGATTATTCTCTTCGCCCGCGCGAGTTTTACGAGATACATATTATTCCTGCTATGCTGCGCACGTTGGAAAGATGTTTAACCGGCGTTAAAAAAGGATTTAAACGCCAAGTTCCGCAGGTAAAGGAGTACGCAAGTTATGACAGTCGAATTAAATAAGATATACTGTGGGGATTCTCTCACAGTGTTAAAGTCTTTCCCCCACGAAAGTGTGGGTTGTATTGTTACCTCACCGCCGTACTACGGGCTTCGTAACTACGGAGCAGAAGGGCAGATAGGGTTGGAGAAAAGTCCCGAAAAGTTTATAGAACACCTTACAGAAGTCTTTATGGAGTGCCATCGCGTGTTAAAGCATGACGGTACCATGTGGATTGTTATTGGCGACAGCTATGCAGGAAGTGGTCGGGGAAAAGGTGATATCAACCGAAAAGGTTTACAATCAAAAGCAAGTTTTACAGGAGAATTTGTAAAACCGTACCGTATCGCCACCTGTAAAAATAAAGACCTGATTGGAGTGCCTTGGATGTTGGCTTTCTCCCTACGTGAGAGAGGATGGTATTTACGACAGGATATCATTTGGCACAAGCCTAATCCGATGCCGGAGTCTATAAAAGACAGGTGCACGAAAGCGCACGAATATATATTTTTGTTGTCTAAATCTCCGAAATACTACTTTGACCACACCGCCTTGCAAGAGCCGGCTAAGTATGACGGTCGGAAAGAAAATCAGCGGAAAGCTTCAAAGAAGTATTTACAACCCGACACCGGCGCACCTTTGCAAACCATATCGAAAGGCGGTGAACGGTGGACGGTAGTGGATGGTATTTATATCCGAAATAAGCGCGATGTGTGGTCTGTGCCGACACGAGCATTCAAAGGAGCGCATTTTGCTACTTTTCCGCCCGATTTGATACGCACCTGCATTGCGGCGGGATGTCCACACGGTGGCGTTGTTCTCGATCCATTTATGGGTGCAGGAACTACGGCAGTAGTAGCGCAAGAACTGGGACGAAATTATATTGGGGTAGAACTTAACCCTCAGTACGTGGGAATAGCACAACAGAGGGTGAATGAAAAAAAGGGGCGATAAGCCCCTCTTTTTTGTACAAATCGTTTTTGTTTTTTTGTACAAATTGATTTGGCGATTATATTATCTTTATTTTCTTGCGTTACTCTCTCCCATGTCTTTTCACCAAAAGCTTCTTTTGTATATTGTTCTACTTTGCTCAAATCGATTTCATCCAATAGATATTTTGTGTTTTGATAGTCGTTCTTATATCCTCCATAATCTGAATCATAAGTAGGTCTTTGTTGGTCTGCGTATTCTAATTTATAATTAGCAATTAAACTATTTGCTATATTTAGAATCCATTTTTCTTCCCTGTTTTCATCAATCCAAGAACTTATGGATTCTAAAAGTTCTTTTTCATTTTCTTGCCATAACTCTCTTCCTAAAACTTCAGGAATTTTTCCAAGTAATGCTGCTTCTGTGTAGATAAAGCCTTTATATAATTCATTTTCAATATTCGGTACTAAAAATTGATTAATGTTGCGTATTGCTTTCAAACTTAGCATACTGTAACCCTGCGGAATAGCTATCCAAAGATTTACAAGCGATTTTACTTGCTTATCGTCAAAATTCAGTTTAGTTTTGGCAAATTCTGCAACGGCTTCTTCGTCATCATAGGAAAAACAGATATGCCAAATATCTTCCATATTGAAAGTTATGTTATGCTCCTTGCCTTTTCTATCTTTTCTTTTTTCGGAAGTTTCATATACAAAACTTTCCCAATCACCGCCCAATAAATTCTTCAATCTTCCAGAAATAGAACAACCTGAAATATTGGTTTTATCGGCGTAATTGATAGTGCTCTCAGTAACTTTCTGCTTTTTTGATAATGGTTTGTCTATTTCTTTTTCAATCCATTTGCGAATCTCTTCAAATTTGAAATTGGACTTGGTCAGCAAAAACTTTTCCTTGTATAGTTTTAGTTTCAGTTCTGAAGTTAAATTTTGCCATTCGTCATTGATGGTTTTGCGATATTGGATATTATTGATAAGAGCAAATGCACGAAATTTTTCAAATTCGGGATGACTGATTGGACAACGCGATTTCGCTGGTTCCAATGTACATTTACCAACCAATCCTTTTTGCGAACGAAGTGGACGTTTATAAAAAATACTGCCGTCTTTTCTATCGCTGTAAATTACTTTGAAGAAATCAATATCTGTATTTAATCCATTCTGAAAGTCAAAAATATGTTTAATTTCTTCTTTGTATTGTGAGCGAACTGCCTGATAAATGTTTGCACGGATTCTAATTCCTTCTTTTTCAAGTTGAGCAAAAGCACAACCAGCTGTCGGTAGATTATTCTCATCCATATACGCTTTCAAATCTTTGGATTTCTTTTCTTCTGATTTTTTTAGAGAAATGTTTTCCAAATCAAGGGTAGTATCAGTATTTTCCTTTATAGCATCTTCTTGATCTTTCAACGTTTCGCCCTTGCTACTTTTGAATCCACGCCTTTGAGCAATGTGATATAATGCACGTCCTAACTTGTATCTGTTGATTTCCATTGAAAAATCCAGTTGTGAAGTTGCTAGTTCTGCTCGAAGTTGATACGGACTTGAATAATCAGGCTTTCCATCTCTGTCAAAGTCCAAACGCACCCATTGTTCAAATTTATCTATATCAGCAGGATATTTACGTTTCAAACCGTTTGCTTTATCGTATCGTCTCCAACGATTAAGCTCCCGCATAGTCAAAGGACAATAAATACCCGGCTTATCCAAATCTATTTCAGCATCTTTTTTATTTTTATTGGCAGGGTCTATCAAAATTTTCAGTGTTTCCCATATCCGATATTTTCGAGATTGATAAAGTCGACGGGGAGAACGTTTTTCCCTTCTGTTTGTGGCAAGAGACTTGTAATTGCCTTTACCATCTTTATTAACCGTGGTACTAAAAATAACAGAACCAAAATTACTTAATTGTTCTTCTATTGTATTACCATTGTCTGTATCCCTAACAGCAGCACCGATGGAAGCTGTTCCTAAATCCAAACTAAAAATTTTTGCCATAATATGTTGTTTTTATTTTGTTTGTAAAAACATTTTAATTATCTTTGTCGTCATAATAAAGATACAATTTTTTGTGATACTTTTCACAATAAGGCTATAAGCCGAAGATTTTCTTAATCCCGCGTACTCCGTGGGATTTGTTTTTATCCTACTCCCCATTCCGAGAATTTTTCCTTGCTTTTCGTCGAAGTTTTGTTCCACCAAAGCCCACCCAATCGAGTTAGTTCCCAAGTCTAATCCTAATATCTTTTTCATGTGTTTTATGATATTTAAAATTTGACTGTAAATATATTTAAAACTTTTAACATAAAGAGTGTATATATCAAAAAACTTGTTTATATTTGCACATACATTTTTTGAAACCAAATCACAATAAGGATTATTCCGTTGTGAAAACATTTAGTGCCTCGGCTATCTCCGGGGCTTTTTTATTGACTTCGGCATTGAAGCCACTCCAAATGTTTTCTGTATTTTTCTACTAAATAATCAGAAATTAACCGTGAATACAAGCTAATCATTTGCTTAAACAGCAAAACAATAATAAAAGAATGATTAAAATCTCAACTTTTATTCTTATTTTTACGTACTAAAAAAAGAAAATAATAATTAAATCACACATAAGATATTTATAAATTTAATAACTTAAAAATTGAAAGACATGAAATGGTTAAAGAAAAAACTTACAAGTAGTTCAGGAGCTCCTGTGGTTGACAATCAAAATGTTATGACAGCCGGACCAAGAGGACCAATGCTTTTGCAGGATGTTTGGTTCTTAGAAAAACTTGCACATTTCGACAGAGAGGTAATTCCCGAAAGACGTATGCACGCAAAGGGTTCAGGTGCATTTGGGACTTTCACCGTTACTCACGACATCACAAAATTTACAAAAGCTAAGATCTTTGCAAAAGTAGGAAGTAAGACAGAGTGCTTTGTGCGCTTTTCTACAGTTGCAGGTGAACGTGGTGCTGCTGATGCCGAAAGGGATATCCGTGGATTTGCAATTAAATTCTATACCGAAGAAGGTAATTGGGATTTAGTGGGCAATAATACACCTGTTTTCTTTTTGAAAGATCCTTTGAAATTTCCTGACTTGAACCATGCCGTAAAACGTGATCCTAAAACTAATTTGCGCAGTGCAAAAAATAATTGGGATTTCTGGACGCTCTTGCCGGAAGCTTTACATCAAGTTACTATCACAATGAGCGATAGAGGAATTCCTGCCTCATATCGACATATGCACGGCTATGGTAGTCACACTTTTAGTATGATAAATGCAAAAAATGAAAGAGTTTGGGTTAAATTCCATTTGCATTCACAACAAGGTATAAAAAACCTTACCGATCAGGAAGCGGAAGCTATTGTTGGTAAATGTCGCGAAAGTCATCAACGTGATTTGTTCGATAGCATCGAAAATGGAGATTTTCCAAAATGGACGATGAAAATTCAGGTTATGACAGATGAACAAGCCAAAAATCATAAGCATAATCCGTTTGATCTGACTAAAGTCTGGTCACAAAAGGAATTTCCTCTTATTGAAGTAGGTGTTATGGAGTTGAATAAAAATCCTGAAAATTATTTTGCTGATGTTGAACAAGCTGCTTTTAATCCTGCAAGTATTGTTCCCGGCATTGGTTTTTCTCCCGACAAAATGCTTCAAGGACGATTGTTCTCCTATGGCGATGCGCAGCGTTACCGACTTGGTGTAAATCATCATCTTATTCCTGTAAATCAATCAAAATGTCCTTTCTTGAATATGTTCCATCGCGATGGACAAATGAGAACAGACGGAAATTACGGAGCAACATTAGGCTACGAACCCAACAGTTACGGAGAATGGCAAGAACAAGCTGAATTTAAGGAACCTCCTTTGGAATTAAGCGGTGCTGCCGATCATTGGAATCATAGAGAAGATGATAATGATTATTATTCGCAAGCAGGTGATTTATTCAGACTGATGACTAAAGAACAACAACAAGTATTGTTCGAAAACACTGCAAGAGCAATGGGCGATGCACCTAAAGAAATTAAAATTCGTCATATTGGCAACTGCTTAAAAGCCGATGACAAATATGGAAAAGGTGTTGCTGATGCACTTGGAATATCAATGACTGAGGTTAAATAATTAATAAAATATGGGACACAAAACAATGCTATTAAGTATTCCTGTGATTTTAGGTTCGACTTTATCAGGCTATTCAGAGAAAAAAGTCGAAAGACCTAATGTCATAATTATTCTAACTGACGATATGGGATACTCAGATATAGGTTGTTATGGTGGAGAAATCCCAACCCCAAATATTGATAAACTTGCTAAAAATGGCATCAGATTCAAAAATTTTTACAACACATCAAGAAGTTGTCCGACAAGAGCATCATTAATTACAGGTTTATACCAACACCAAACAGGTATAGGCATGATGACAACAGAAGGTGGAAGTAACTTTGATTTTGGTGTTGACGGATATCGTGGTTATCTTAATAAAAACTGTGTGACCATAGCTGAAGTTCTAAAAGAAGCAGGATATCACACATATATGACAGGTAAATGGCATTTGGGTTCAGACACTTATGATAAACGACCGTTGCAAAGGGGATTTGATAAGTTTTATGGGAGCTATCAGGGAGCTTTTAGTTATTTTGATCCAAAAGGTATTAGATGCTTGATTGATGGAAATGATACAATAAAAGCTCCTGAAGAGTTCTATTCAACAGATACATTTACCGACAAAGCTATTGGATATATAGATGAAAATAAAGGTGATAATCAGCCGTTTTTTTTGTATTTGGCATACAATGCACCACATTGGCCTCTACATGCTAAAGATGAAGATATTCAAAAGTTTGTTGGTAAATATATGAAAGGATGGGATAAGTTGCGTCAGGAACGTTTTGAACGTCAGATTAAAATTGGCTTGTTTGATAAAGGTGTTAAACTGTCACCACGTGACGAACGAGTAAGAGAATGGGCAGAAGTCAGTGATGACCAAAAAGCGTTGAGTGATTATCGTATGGCTGTTTATGCAGCACAGTTATATTGTGTTGATTATAATATAGGTAAACTTGTTGATTATTTACAAAGAACTAAACAGTTAGATAACACCTTGATTATGTTTCTAAGTGATAATGGTGCTTGTGCTGAACCATATCAGGAATTTGGAGGAGGACAGCAATCTGATATAAATAATCCGGAATTGTCAGGAGCAATATCTTATGGTATAGGCTGGGCTAATTTGTCTAATACTCCATTCAGATTGTATAAAAACAATGCAACCGAAGGAGGAATTGCTACACCGTTCATTGCACATTGGCCTACAAAAATTAAATCTCAAAAGAACAGATTTACAGAAGCTTCCGGTCATATTTTAAATATCATGCCTACAATTATTGAAGCAACAGGAGCAAAATATCCTGAAAGTTATAATGGTAATGTTATACAACCTTTAGAAGGATATAGTTTGCTACCGGCATTCTTTACCGGAAAACAAGAGTTTATGGGTTATAGGTTTTTTGAACATTCATACAATTGTGCAGTCATAAAAGGAGATTGGAAAGCAATATCAAGGATCGGTACCGATAAATGGCACTTGTATAATTTGAAGAGTGACAAGACAGAATTGCATGACGTATCAGAACTATATCCGGATGTCTTGAGTGATTTGTCATCGAAATGGAATGATTGGTCAGCCAGATGTAAAGTTGTTCCTAAAGGCAAAAGAACAAAAAATAGCTATGATTGAAAAATTTTAAATTGATAAAAATATCGAATTAGCATTGTTTGTAATGTGTTAAACTTCAGCAACAATATTATTGCTAAAGATGAAATAATAATTCTATTGAAGGATATTGAGAATGAACGTGTAGAACGAAGGGTATCAACAAAAACCCCCTCTTCATTATAATAGTTTGAAGAGGGGGTTTTCTGTACCCAGAGCCGGGATCGAACCGGCATGGAAGTGAATCCACTGGTGTTTGAGACCAGCGCGTCTACCAATTCCGCCATCTGGGCATTATTGCGGCTGCAAAGGTAATAGATTTTTTTATTTTTTCAAGTGTTTGATAAAAATTCTTTACGTTTACCTTCAAAAATATCATATCGGTTATATGAACATTCTAATGCGCCGTTTAACAAGTCTTTTCTGATGGACGATTTTAAGCCTATTTTATCTAATAATTTTCTTTCGGAACTGATTACCCATGCTGTGTTCCCTGCAAAGCGATGTTTTAATGCACTGCCTAAACTTCTATAAATACCAACTAAATCATCAGGATTGAGTCGCTCGCCATAAGGGGGATTGGTAACCATCAAGTACTTTCCATCAGGAATCTCAAAATCATCAATCGACTTTACATACAACTTAATATATTTGCTTAATCCTGCACTTTTTATGTTGTCTGTAGCAATGCTTATAGCTCTACGCGAGATGTCATAGCCATATATCTGATGTTCAAACTCGCGCTCTGCACTATCATCCTGATATATTTCATCGAATAATTGTTTGTCGAAATCTTTCCAATTCTCAAAACCGAATGATGTGCGATAGATACATGGCGGAATATTTAATGCTATTAAAGCTGCTTCAATTAAAAATGTACCCGAACCGCAAAACGGGTCTACAAAATTACTTTCTCCGTTCCAGTCTGCTAATAGCAACATTCCTGCTGCAAGCACTTCACTGATAGGAGCTTCGGTCTGGTTTGCCCTGTAACCGCGCTTGTGTAGCGACTCACCCGAACTGTCAAGTAATATTGTACAATTATTATGTGAAATGTGTACATTAAACCTGAGTTTTGGATTTGTCAAGCTTACAGAAGGACGTTTGTCGTATTTTTCTCTGAACCAATCGACAATACCATCTTTTACACGATAAGAAACAAACTTGGAATGAGTAATCTCCTCTGAATAAACCGTAGAATCTATTGCAAAAGTGGTATGCAAATCCATAAACTTCTCCCAGTTAATTTTCTTAACTTCTTCGTAAACATCATCGGGAGTGACGGCTTTAAAAGATGCTATCGGCATAAGAATTCGTAAGGCTGTGCGCAAATACAAATTAGCCTTGTAAAGCAATGCTTTATCACCTGTAAATTCCACAGCTCTACGCTGTATTTCAATATTATTAGCACCAAGATTTATCAACTCAGTAGCTAATACTTCTTCAAGTCCCTTAAGGGTTTTTGCGATATAACGATGTTGATCCAATGTTGTTTGTGATTTGTGAAGAATGGTCTATAGTCTATAGTCTATAGTCTATAGTCTATAAACTTTTGACCGTTGACCGTTGACTGTTGACTCTTCTTATTTTTTCTGAATTAATTTAGCTCCCGGTTCTACATCATGATCAACCCAGATATTACCACCGATAACAGCTCCATCACCTATGGTTACATTACCTAAGATTGTTGAATTTGAATAGATTATCACATTATTACCAATTTTCGGATGTCTGTCGATACCCTTGATAGGAATGCCATTTTCATCCAACGGAAAACTTCTTGCCCCAAGAGTTACGCCCTGATACATCTTTACATTGTTGCCGATTTTTGCAGTTTCACCTATTACAACGCCTGTACCGTGATCAATCGTGAAATATTCACCAATTGTAGCACCCGGATGAATATCGATACCTGTTTCCGAATGAGCCATTTCAGAAATAATACGAGGAATAAGTGGAACACCAAGTAACAACAATGCATTGGCTATTCTATGACTGCTGATTGCACGAATTCCGGGGTAACAAAAAATCACTTCTCCATAACTTTTTGCAGCAGGATCACCATTATAAGCAGCAATAATATCGGTGTGAAGTTTAGCACGTATTTCAGGAAGCTGATCAATAAAATTATCAGTTATTTCTTCGGAAATACGATCTATCTCAGAACAATGTTGCTCGGCAGAAGAAGCATCAAAACATAATCCGGCTCTTATTTGTCGCTGTAAAAGAAGTTGCAGCTTATCTATATTAACACCAATATGATAAAGCATTGATTTTGTGTTGACTCTGGCATCACCAAAATAACCCGGAAAGAGCACTGAGCGAATCAAATTGACAATTTCACTCAATACATCAACAGACGGCATAGGGTTATTATGCGACTGATTATGACAAACATCACTAATAGTCCCTGTGTCAGCCAGTTTTTTTATTACATCAATTGTTTCTTTAGAGGTCATATTTTTATTTTAATTTATTTTTTTACAAGTCTATGGTGATTAGTGATTAGTAAATAGTAAATAGTAATATAGTAAATCACTAATTACCAATCACTAAACACCAATTACTAAACACCGCCTCAATCGCCTTCCTTACCCTCGCCTCGCCAACTCCATCAACCACAAAATAAGGTTTTCCCAATTTCTCGATTTCTGATTTATACCAATCGAAGAAATAATCTCTATCATGCCCATGTTCTCGTACAGAATCAGGCTCCCAAGGTAAATCCGGTGCGCAGAGCAAATATAAGTCGAAAAAACCGGTTTGCAATCTTTCTTCAACAAATTGTGGTACTTTCTTATAACAGTATTCGAACCATACCTTAGTGATAATCAACTCTGTATCAAAAAACACATAAGGAGCATTAATGTTTTGCTCATATTCAATTTCTTGCTCAATTTGTTTTCTTGCGATATTACAAATATCATCATAATCATATGGTTGTGTCAACTTTTCTACGTATGTTCTTGCATATTCCGGTACCCACGGTGAATTAAAATGCTTCGCAAGCTGTTCTGCTAAGATTGATTTTCCTGTTGATTCCGGACCTACTATCGCAATTCTATACATTATTTATTACTTTTGCCACAAATTATCTTAGAATGCGCAAATTTACGATATTTATTCTTTTAATAGGTAATCTTTTTGTTTTACCTCAATATTTGTCTTCTCAAAATGCTGATATTGATTTGCTGAAGCAGATTAATCATTCGGCAGTGGGACTTAAACCTGTGTCTGTTTTCTTATCTGAAACCGCAATTCCATTAAATTTAGCAGTTCCAATTATTATTGGTGGATATGGATTGATAGATAATAACAAAGACCTTTTAAAAGATGCTTTTTATATTGCGTTTGCCTCAGGTGTAAATCTTGGTCTTACTGAGATTTCAAAAAGAAGTATCAAACGTGAAAGACCGGCTATAACATATCCTTCTGATATTAATCCATATCAAATTAAAACAAGCTTTTCTATGCCATCCGGACATACATCATCTTGTTTTGCAACAGCTACCGCACTTACTTTGAAATATCCGCAATGGTATGTTTATGTTCCTGCTTATGCTTGGGCTACTTCGGTCGGTTTGTCGCGTATGCACTTGGGAGTTCATTATCCTTCGGATGTGTTGGCAGGTGCTGTTTTGGGAGCAGGAAGTGCATATTTGAGCTATAAAGTAAATCAGTGGTTTTGGAAGACATATGATTTAAAAGATAAAAAGATAGTCAGAAAGTAATTAACTTTAATTAACTCGAATTTCATAAATAGTGTTGTAAAACATAGATTAATATATACTGAATCTCCATAAGTTTTCATACATTGCCGCTCGTTTTTTAATAATAAAATTATTGAAGTAATTCAGTAGTTTTTCAATGAGTTTATTAAATAATTTTTTAATTTAGTGTGTATGAAGACATATCAATCAAACGCAATTAAGAACATCTCTATTTTGGGAAGTTCGGGCACTGGGAAAACCACTCTTGTAGAAGCTATGCTTTATGAGAGTGGTGTTATAAAACGTAGAGGTACTGTAGATTCCGGTAATACGGTATCAGATTATTTTCCGGTTGAAAAAGATTATGGTTATTCTGTTTTTTCTACTATTATTCAAACAGAATGGCTCGAAAAGAAATTAAATTTCATCGATTGTCCGGGTTCCGACGACTTTATCGGTGGTGTTGTAACTTCTCTAAATGTGACTGATACTGCCATGCTGCTTATCAATGCTCAATATGGAGTGGAGGTCGGAACTAATAATCATTTCCGTTATACGGAAAAGTTTCACAAGCCTGTGATTTTTGTTGTTAACCAGTTAGACCATGAAAAAGCTGATTTTGATCGTACTTTAGAACAGTTGAAAGAAAATTTTGGCAGTAAAGTAGTTCAAATTCAATATCCTATAAGTGTAGGGACTCAATTTAATGCTGTTATTGATGTCCTGAAAATGAAATTATATAAATACAAGCCTGAAGGTGGTGCACCTGAAATATTAGATATCCCTGCTGATCAGATGGATAAAGCACAAGAATTGCATAATGCTCTTATTGAATCTGCTGCTGAACATGATGAGGAGCTTATGGAGAAATTCTTTGATCAGGGTGTGTTAGACGAAGATGAAATACGCAGAGGAATTACAGCCGGACTTTTGAGTCGTGATATGTTCCCTGTATTTTGTGTTTCTGCACAAAAAGATATGGTTGTTCGTCGCCTTATGGAGTTTCTTGGAAATGTAGTTCCAAATGTAAACTCTACAGCCAAACCGCAAACAAAAAATGGTGAGGAAATAGCTCCTGATGCTTCTGCACCTACAAGTATATATGTTTTTAAAACCAGTGTCGAGCCGCATATCGGAGAAGTTTCATATTTTAAAGTGATGAGTGGAACTTTAAAAGCCGGCGACGATATGGTTAATATCAATAGAAATTCAAAAGAAAGAATAAGTCAGCTTTTCGCTGTTGCCGGACAAATTCGTACGAATGTAGACTTCTTGGTGGCAGGCGATATTGGTGCAACTGTTAAGCTAAAAGACACACGCACAGGTAATACCTTGAATGCTAAGGGCTGTGAGTATGACTTTAAAGATATTAATTTCCCTGCTCCTAAATATAGACGTGCAATAAAAGCAGTTTCAGAATCAGATGAAGAAAAACTGAGTGAAGTCCTGACACGCATGCGCGAAGAAGACCCAACATGGATTGTTGAAATGTCGAAAGAACTAAAACAAACAATAGTACATGGTCAGGGTGAATTTCACTTGCGTACTTTAAAGTGGAGAGTTGAAAATAACGATAAAATTGCCATTGAATTTAAAGAACCAAAAATTCCTTATCGCGAGACAATCACTAAAACATCTCGTGCCGATTATCGTCATAAAAAACAATCAGGCGGTGCCGGACAGTTTGGCGAAGTACATTTAATCGTTGAACCATATTTTGAAGGTACTCCTATACCTGAAATTTATCGCTTTGGCGGACAAGAATACAAAATTTCCGTTCGTGACAAACAAGAAATCCCTCTTGAATGGGGTGGTAAGGTAGTGTTTATCAACTCTATCGTTGGTGGAGCAATTGATGCACGTTTCCTTCCTGCTATTCTTAAAGGTGTTATGGATAGAATGGAGCAAGGTCCGCTAACAGGTTCATATGCTCGTGATGTTCGCGTTATCGTTTATGATGGAAAAATGCACCCGGTAGACTCAAATGAAATATCTTTCCGCTTGGCAGGAAGAAATGCTTTTGCACAAGCATTTAAAGAAGCTGGTCCGAAATTGCTTGAGCCTATATATGATGTTATTGTTCATGCACCATCCGATCGCTTAGGTGATGTAATGAGTGATTTGCAAGGTCGCCGTGCTGTTATCATGGGAATGGAAAGTGAAAAAGGCTTTGAAAAACTTTCCGCTAAAGTTCCTTTGAAAGAATTAAGTAATTATTCTACTTCTTTGAGTTCTCTTACAGGAGGTCGTGCTTCTTTCAGTATGAAGTTTGCAAGTTATGAACTTGTACCGATGGATGTACAGGATAAGTTGTTGAAAGAATACGAGGCTACAAAGAAGGAAGAAGAATAAACATGTTTTTTGCAATTTACAATCAATCTGAAAAAGGCTGCCGATGATGGTAGCCTTTTTTAATTCTAAATAATTCCATTATTTTTGTAAGTTAAAAATAATATTTTACGTTATATGAATCGATTATTTCTGATAGTTATGATGTCCGCAACCATACTTGCAACCTCTTGTAAATCAAATGAAAATACCAATATTATTGGTAAGCAAAATCCAACAATCGTTAATGGAATTCTAACTCCTGACGTCTTATGGGCGTTTGGAAGGGTGGGAGGACTTAGTATCTCTCCCGATAAGTCAAAAATACTTTATACGGTGACATATTACAGCATAGCTGAAAATAAAGGCAATACCGAGATTTTTACAATGAATATTGATGGTTCTGATAAAAAGCAAATTACCCATACATCTACACGTGAGGGTGCAGCAAAATGGATAAATGATGGCAAAAGCATAGCATTTTTATCAAATGAAAGTGGCAGTTATCAGTTATGGATAATGGATGCTAATGGAAATAAACGCAAACAAATTACTAATCGTGAAGGCGGTATTGGAGATTTTCTATTTTCTCCTGATGAATCAAAAATATTGTTTTTTGCAGATGTAAAGGTCAAACCATCCATAGCATATAAATATCCTGATTTACCTCTTGCTACAGGAGTTATAGCCGATGACTTGATGTATAAACATTGGGATGAATGGGTTACTTCTGCTCCTCATCCTTTTATAGCTGATTTTGATGGCAATAATATCAGTAATGAAATAGATATTCTTGAGGGCGAACCGTTTGAAAGTCCGATGAAACCTATGGGCGGTATCGAGCAGTTGACTTGGAGCAGCGATGGCAAAACTATAGCTTACACTTGTCGTAAGAAGACAGGGAAAGAATATGCAATTTCCACTAATTCAGATATTTATTTCTATGAACTTGAAAGTAGAAACACAATAAATATGACAGAAGGAATGCTCGGTTATGATATTAATCCTGTATTTTCTCCTGATGGGAAATGGCTCGCATGGGAAAGTCAGGAGCGTGATGGATATGAATCTGATAAGCATCGTTTGTTTGTGTTGAATATTCAGACAGGCGAAAGGCGGGATTTGTCAATCAATTTTGAACAAAATGCAGAATCTCTTGCTTGGTCGGATGACAGCAAGTCGATTTACTTTGTAAGTGTATGGCATGGTGTGTCTCAAATTTATATGGCTGATATTGAGACAGGTGAAATTAAGAAAATCACATCGGGAGTACATGATTATAATTCTGTTATAACTGCTAAAGATATGTTAGTTGGAGTGAAATGTTCGATGAGTAAGCCTAACGAGATTTATGCAATTAATAAAGGTACAGGAGAAGAAAAGGAATTATCTTACGAAAATAAAGATATTCTTGACCAATTAGAGATGGGCAGAGTAGAAGAGCGATGGATTACGACTACCGACAACAAACATATGCTGACATGGGTTATATATCCACCTCATTTTGACGCTAATAAGAAATATCCGACTATACTTTACTGTCAGGGCGGACCGCAGTCACCTGTAAGTCAGTTTTGGTCGTATCGTTGGAACATGCAAACATTTGCTGCCAATGGTTATATAATAGTTGCACCTAATCGACGAGGTTTGCCGGGCTTTGGTAAAGAATGGAATGAGCAAATCAGCGGTGATTATGGGGGACAGAATATGAAGGACTACTTTTCAGCAATTGATGCTTTATCGAAAGAGCCATTTGTTGATGAGGAAAGATTGGGTTGTATAGGAGCAAGTTATGGTGGTTTTTCAGTGTATTGGCTGGCGGGTCATCACGAAAAGCGATTTAAAGCATTTATTGCACATGCAGGAATTTTTAATCTTGAACAGCAATATCTTGAAACAGAAGAACTTTGGTTTGCCAACTGGGATATGGGCGGTGCTTACTGGGATAAAAAGAATGCAATAGCTCAACGAACATATGAAAATTCACCACATTTATTTATTGAAAAATGGGATACTCCGATATTAGTCACACATGGTGAAAAAGATTATCGTATTCTTGCTTCGCAAGGTATGGCGGCATTCAATGCTGCTGTTATTAGAGGAGTACCTGCTAAACTGTTGGTTTTTCCTGATGAAAATCATTGGATTTCCAAGCCCCAGAATGGTATTTTATGGCAGCGTACATTTGCAGAGTGGCTTGATAAATGGCTGAAATAAACTATTTTGTGTTTTTAACTATTCAAATGCAACATTTATTCATCTTCAATCATCTTTAGAAATGTCAGATAATCGTTTCGACGAGGAACTACTAATTATAGAAGCAGCTAAGAATGGCAATGCTAAGGCTCATAAAGAGATATATGAGCGTTATGCATCTTCTATGATGAGTGTCTGCTGGAGGTATACAGGTGATTTAGAGACTGCTAAAGATTTGTTGCAAGACGGTTTTATCAAGTTATTTGCCAAATTGGATACATATGCAGGAACAGGTGCTTTTGCCGGTTGGGTAAGGCGCGTGTTTGTAACCACCTGTCTTGAATATCTTCGCCAGAAATCAGCTTTGAAAATGAGTAGTTCGATTGATGATTATGCGTATTCGTTGCCTGAAGGGGATATTACGATTGTAGAAAAAATATCGGCTGATGAGTTAATGGCTTTAATTGCCGAACTGCCGGAAATGTCCAAAGCGGTATTTAATCTTTTTGTGATTGATGGGTATTCACATGCAGAAATTGCAGAGATATTAGGCATAACAGAGGTGAATTCCAGAACCTTGTTTTTAAGAGCGCGCAAATCATTACAGAAATCTGTACAAGAATTAGAAAATTATGGACGACAATAGATATATGAATGAACTTGATGACTTTTCTAAGTTGATAAAGCAAAAGCTGGAACATCATGAGATGCCGGTAGATGCCGATTTGTGGAAAGGAATAGAAAAGAAATTAAACACTCCTAAAAGAATTTTCCCAAGATGGACTTATGCTGCTGTAGGAGTTGCTGCCGGATTGGCTTTGCTTATTTCGGTAGGTAACTTTTTTAATACTCACGAGAATATAGTTCCTGTTTCGGAAGAAATAAAACAATATCAGGAGGAAGCTTCTCAAATAGCTGTTATAAATGAAATTAACGAGATTAAGGAAGACATCAGGGAGGAAAGTAAAGTCACATCAGTAAATAAATCGAAATCAGAAGTAAAATCAACAGATAATGAATTAATTATTACTGAAGATAAAGCCATTGCAACCACTGATGTTATTCAAGAAAAAGAAACAACAGGCGAGACCAAGAATGTAGCAATTAATGATTCTGAAACAGTAATTGATAAACCTACAACAAAAGATGTAGCTCAATCATCAGAAACCAAGCAGGTTGACAAGAACAAACTTACAGAACTGCCATCAAATAATCAAACCGACTGGATAGATAATCTGCCAAAAAATAAGAAAGAATCGACATCATTAACAGCAGCTTTAGGTTCAGGAGTGGCAAGTTCATCTGCAACAATGATTCGAAGGTCGAAAGCCTATCGTGGAGAAAGTTTAGTTGATCTTCCGACAAATAGTGCAGTAGTGTTAACGCCTAATGATTTCAAACACAAACAATACCTTCCTCCGGTATCTGTAGGTATAAATGTCAGACTGCCACTTGTGAAAAATCTATCGGTTGAGTCAGGTATAGCATATACATATTTACAGACAAAACTTACTAATGCCTTTACCGGTGATGATTACAGAGCCGAAGTAGATTTACATTATCTTGGTGTACCCGTGAACTTAGTATATTCCTTCTTGAAAGATAAAAGATGGGATATTTACGCATCTGCCGGCGGTATGATTGAAAAAGGATTACGATCTGAGTTTAAGCAATATCAGAATTGGGACAATGTACGTTTGGATATAGATGCTGCAACCAAAGTTGACGGTGTACAGTGGTCGTTAAATGGCACTTTAGGTGTTGGATACTCCCTATTTAAAAATATTTCTTTATTCATTGATCCAAAAATTGCTTATTATTTTGAGAGTGATCAACCTTATAGTATACGTAAGGAATTACCTGTTTTGATAAGTTTAAATACAGGCTTACGAATGTCTTTGTAAATTTTCATTTTAATAAATTACTGCAATGAAAATCTATTTTTATCCCTTTCTGATGTTATTCTCATTGATGATGGCGTCTTGTAGTGATCATTTTTTTGAAGATATAACCTATAAGGTAAATGAGCCTATTTTTATGGATATTGCAGAATTTAGAAATTCTGTCAAAATCAAGCAAGAAACTCATGATATAACAGGATACGGTAAAATCAGTTTTTACAAGAACTATCTTTATATGTCGGAACCCGGCAAAGGTATTTATATAATTAGTAATGTCGATCCTACTGAGCCACATGTAGTTGGTTATATTGAGCTTTTAGGTAATGCCGATATTTCAGTGCGCAATGATGTGCTTTATGCCGATTCATATATTGATTTGGTTTGGTTTGATGTTAGTAATCCTGCACAGCCTACATTAAAAGGCAGATTAGAGAATGTATTTCCGGAAGCTATACCATTTGTTACTAATGGTTTCAGAATAGATTATGATTTGATTAATGATGCAAAGACATCAGATAAGGTAATTGTAGGCTGGAAAGAAGCTGAACGAACAGAATCTCTAAGGCGAAATAATAGTTTTTGGTTATGGAATTGGGGTAATAAAGACGATGTAGATATAATGTACGATGGTACTCTTGAGAATACAGCTGGAAGTGGATCGAACAGTTTGAATGGTTCAATGTCGCGTTTTAGTATATATCAGACTTACTTATATGTAGTTATAAACAATCAAATGCAAGTTTTTGATTTGTCAAAGCCTGACCCTGAGCGTGTAGCAGAAAATTTACCAATTGGGTTTAATGTTGAAACTATATTTAGTTACAAAAATCATATGTTTATGGGAACTCCCACAGGAATGTTGATTTATTCAGTAGAAGACCCTATAAATCCTGTATATAAATCATCAATCACACATGCCTTTGGTTGCGATCCGGTTGTAGTTTCCGATGATATTGCGTATGTTACAGTAAGAGCAGGCAATGAATGTGGTCAAGAAAACAATGAGCTTATAATTATTGATGTATCAGACACATCCAAGCCAAAGGCATTAGTTACATATTCAATGATAGGTCCGAAAGGTTTAGGTATCGACAACAAAACATTGTTTATCTGTGATGATGGATTAAAAATTTTCGATGCTTCAAACGTATATACCATCATGGCAAATCAACTTGCACACTTCAAAGATATGGATGGCTATGACGTAATTCCTTATAATAATCTGCTTATGATGATAGCTGATGATGGCATTCATCAGTATGATTATTCAGATTTGAATGATATACAAGAAGTAGGATTTTTGAGGGTGAAGTAAAGGTGTGAGGCATTGCGTCTTTACGAATATAATGTGCGCATCACAACCTCTTTACCCTGATATTCCTGAATTTCACCTTCGAACCATGTCCTAAAAAGCCTATATGCCCAGATGGATTTAACAGTCCGGGATGGATTTGATTGTCAATTGTTCCGTTTTTTGAGGCTTCTCTAATATTGCCATCAACTATAACTTTACCATTAAGTGTTATTTTGATATTATCTCCATCAGCTATCACCTCTTCATAATTCCATTCCCCAACAGGCTTTAAATGACCTTTGATTGCAGGTATAACACCATACACAGAGCCGTGATATTGCCAGTCGTAGAGATTACTGTAGATTGGTGCATCATCATCTAAGATTTGCAATTCCATGCCCATATAAGCAGCATCTACATCCATCGGAGTACGAATACCCAAACCATTATTAGCTCCCGGAGTCAGCATAAATTCAAATCTGAAAATGAAATTGTCAAACTCTTCTTTTGTGTATAAATTACCGCCAAACCGTTCGGAAGGATATAAAACAATATTACCTTCTTCTGCTACATAATCAGTTGTATTACCTGTCCATTTATGCAAATTTGTTCCATCAAATAAAATTTCAAAACCCTGTTTCTTTTCTTCTTTGGAAAGTACAAATGGATCAGGTTGCGGTATTTCTTTTATATAAATATCTCTGTATGCAACTTTACTTCCATGTGCCTGCAACTCAATCTGCTCAACAGGAAATATAGGTTGATTTCTATCCCAATAATTTTCCATGATAACACTATTGGTAACAAGTTCGCCATTCAGATAAACAGTAACGCGTTCACCTATCATTTTGATATAGAATGTATTCCACAGTCCAACTGGCAAGTCGGCTACTTTCAGCGGCTTACTTTCATTTATTTTGTTGTTATACAATCCACCTGAACCAACCTGCGCACCGACATTTACCCTTGCCGTATCCCATATCTGAACTTGTGGAGTTCCTCTCAAATAAATACCGGCATCAGGTTCATCACCTGAGTATAATTTCCAATCGACATACATCTCAAAATTACCATATTGCTTTTCTGTGCATAGATTATTGCCTTTTCCAGTGAAAGTCAACACACCATCAGCAGGCACCCAGCTTTCAGCAGCTTCTTTATCAGCTTTCTTTTGAGCAGCTTTCAATTCTTTCCTGCTCATTTGTGCCCTTATAATCGGATTACCAACTAATCCTTTCCATCCATTCAAACTTTTCCCATCGAACATGGATACAAACCCTTCTGAATCACAATTTTCATTCAGATATTTTTTAATGGCGTCGCGTTGGTATTTAGCATTCGGATTGTTAATTATTTTCATAACTTTCTTAAGTATACGTGTTGTATTAGTACCCGCATAAGCAGGCTTGTCCAACACAATATTTATCACAGCTTGGCAGGCAGACTCTTTTAATCCATCTTCGTCGAGATAAGGCGATACGAAAAGTAAACTTTGATATGTAGCCGTTCTACCTGCTTCTTCAATAATCTTCTTTTTCTGATTATTGTCTTGCACATATGACATTATTTCTCTTAAAAAAATAGTTTTTACTTCTGCGGTCTTTTCTGATGTTGAGATGCTATCTATGATTGTATTTATAATATCATGTTTTGAGGTGGTGGAAGAATCCGATTTCAACATGTCCAATAAAGTATAAATACTATCAAATTTCGTTGAAGGTGTATTTACATTAGAGGTGGTGTCCATAGATTCATTTCCTTCAATCAACTCAAGTTGTTTAAGGATAAAAGCCTTACTTACAGGATGATCAATAATGTCGAGAGATTTTAAATAAGTATTTATAGTTATCGCCTTTAATTTGTCATCTTTAGCAGCCACAATCGTCCAGCCATTTAAAGCAGACTCGACTAAAGCATTAATCCCTGCTTCGTTAGGATTTAGCATCTTAATTAATTGCATAAGTCCTTCTTCACCAGTTGAAGTCAACTCCTTTATTATCAAGTTATATTCTTTAACTGTTGTTACGGATAGCTGACTTAGTGCATCGGCTATAATGGTTGATGTGGCTCTGTTTTGCGGTTGCTGTGCAGTGGTAGGTTGCACTATCAGTATAGCAAAAATAGTTATAATGAATAATGTTCTTCCGGATATTCTCATGAAGGTAAATAATTAATATTAAAATCGAAAAGCAAAGATAATGAATAATAAGCGTAAGTATCAAAAAAAAATATTATATTTGCGGCTCGAAAAAAATATGTTTTAATAAATAAATAGAAATTTCATGCAAAACAAAGGTATTGTAAGAGTTTTAGCAATTGTGCTAGCTTTGGTGAGTTTGTTTTACCTTTCATTTTCAGTAGTTACCGGCATTTATAACAAAAAAGCAAAGGAGTACGCTGGAGGTGATAAAACTTTAGAGTATCAATATCTTGATTCTCTTTCCAGCGAAAAGGTTTACTTTGGCTACACCCTGAAAGAATGTCGCGAAAAAGAAATTAATTTAGGTCTCGACCTGAAAGGTGGTATGAACGTCACTTTAGAAGTAGCGGTGGTTGATATTTTAAAGGCATTGTCGGGGCACAATAACTCTCCGGAATTTACTCAAGCCCTTCAATTAGCTTCTGAACGCCAAAAAACAAACAGTCAAATTAACTTCTTAGATTTATTTGTTAAAGCTTTTGAAGAAGTTAATCCTCAAGGACAACTCGCCTCCATTTTCAGTACAATGGAGTTGAAGGAAAAAATCACTCTGAAATCATCTAATAATGAGGTAGTGTCTGTTTTAAAGGAAGAAATTAATGGAGCTATCAGTAATTCATTTAATGTTTTGCGTTCTCGTATCGACAGATTTGGGGTTGTTCAGCCTAATATCCAACGTGACAACAATAATGTGGGACGTATTTTAATTGAATTACCCGGTGTAAAAGAGCCGGAACGTGTTAGAAAACTTCTCCAAGGTTCTGCTAATCTTGAATTCTGGGAAACATTTGATTTAACCGAAATTGTTAATAATATTATGGAAGCTGATCGTGTTCTAGCTTCTATGAAGGTTGTCACTGATTCTGCTATTACATCAGAAGTAAAAGAACAAGCAAAAACTGACATTAAGAGTGAACAAGATAGCTTAATTGCAGCATTGAAAAGTCAGGAAGCTAAATTAGATACCCTAAAAGCTCAGGAGCAGTTTAAAAAAGAGCATCCTCTTCTTTCAGTTTTGCAAATACCAGGTATTGAAACAGGTCAATTTAGTAGAGGTCCGGTTATCGGCTATGTACATTATAAAGATACTGCAACAGTTAGCAGTTATTTTGCACAAAGAGCTGTAAAGGAATTAATGCCTGCAAATCTGGGCTTACGTTGGACTGTTAAAGCCATAGATAAAAAAGGTGATGTTTATCAACTTATTGCTATTAAAACGAACCGTGACAATCGTGCCCCTCTTGGTGGTGAAGTTATAACAGATGCTCGTGCCGACTTTAGCGAAACTTCAGCTTATGCAAATGTTTCAATGAGTATGAATAGTGAAGGAGCAAAAACATGGGCACGTATGACTAAGGAGAATATTGGTAAATCAATTGCAATTGCTCTTGATGGATATATTTATTCGTTCCCTACTGTTAATTCGGAAATACCCGGTGGAAACTCTCAGATTACAGGTAACTTTACCGTTGAAGAAGCAAAAGACCTTGCAAATACTCTTAAATCAGGTAAGATGCCTGCACCTGCACGTATTGTTCAGGAAGATGTTGTTGGTCCGTCTTTAGGTCAGGATGCTATTAATAAAGGTCTTGTTTCATTTGTGGTAGCCTTCATTATGGTATTACTCTATATGATGTTCTATTATGGAGTTATACCTGGTTTAATGGCTGATATGGCATTGTTTGCCAACATATTTTTCTTGTTCGGTATTCTCGCTTCTTTCTCGGCAGTTCTAACTTTGCCCGGTATTGCGGGTGTTGTGCTTACTATGGGTATGGCTGTCGATGCTAACGTGATTATTTATGAACGAATACGTGAAGAACTTCGAGCCGGTAAATCACTTAAGCGTTCTATAGAGGATGGATATAAAGGTGCAATTTCTGCAATTATCGATGCTAACTTAACAACGCTTATTACCGGTATTGTGCTTTATGTGTTTGGAACCGGACCAATTAAAGGTTTTGCAAATACTTTAATTATCGGTATCATTACTTCATTTATTACTGCAGTTTTCTTAACAAGATTATTATTGGAGGCATATGCAAACAGGAAAGACGCAAAAGAATTGTCATTTACTACGAACACAACTAAAACATGGTTTCAAAACACTAAATTCAAGTTTATCGACAACAGAAAATATGCGTATATATTTTCTTCTGCTTTGATAATTATAAGTATTATATCTTTTGCAACAAGAGGATTTAGTTTAGGTATCGACTTCAGTGGTGGTAGAAATTATGTTGTTCGTTTTGCAGAACCTGTAAAAACTCAAGATGTTCGCGACTTATTGTCTGATTCTTTCGATGGAGAAACTGTGCAAGTAATAGCTATAGGTTCAGAAAGCCAAGTTAGAATTTCGACTAAATTCAAAATCGATGATCAGTCTGATGCTGTTGAAGATGAAATAACAACTCGTTTGTATGATGGATTACAACCATTGCTTAAAGATGTTTCTAAAGAACAGTTTGTTGAAGATAATGTACTTAGTTCGCAAAAAGTCGGACCTACTATAGCTGACGACATCAAACGTGCTGCAGTATTGGCGGTAATTATTGCAATTGTAGCTATAGGATTATATATATTGTTGCGCTTCCGTAATATCAGTTATTCTTTAGGTGCTGTTACTGGATTGGTTCATAATACTGTAGCTACTTTGGGCATGTTCTCCCTTTTCTACAGTATAATGCCTTTCTCAATGGAAATCGACCAGGCATTTATTGCTGCAATACTTACTGTTGTCGGTTATTCGGTAAACGACACGGTGATTGTATTCGACCGTATTAGAGAGTTTGTCGGATTGTATCCTAAGCGCGAAAGGAAATCAGTAATGAATGATTCTATTAACGCAACATTAAGTCGTACTTTTAATACATCTATGACTACTATTCTTGTGTTACTGATAATCTTTGTTTTCGGTGGCGAAACAATTCGTGGATTTATATTCGCAATATTATTCGGTATTGTGATAGGTACATATTCCTCAATCTTTGTTGCATCTCCTATTTCTTATGAATTCATGAAAAAGAAATTGAAGAAAGATGCTGAAAAGCTAAATAAATAATTACAGTAGTAGATTTTTGATTGATTACTATAAAAGCAAAAGAGACTGTGCATTAAATGCCGGTCTCTTTTTTTGGTAATAATATTAGTAGTTACTCTGTTTTACAAAGTGTTTTTTACAGTTGAAATACAATTCAGTATAAATCTTGTCAGAATGTCAATTGCAATGTGATTATTACCGCCTTGTGGTACTATTATATCAGCAAAACGCTTAGAAGGTTCAATAAATTGTAAATGCATTGGCTTGACAGTCTTTTCGTATCTTTCCATTACTTTGTTTACCGATCTGCCACGCTCAATTATATCACGATTTATTACGCGTATCAACCTGTCATCTGCATCAGCATCAACAAAGACTTTTAGATCTAACATCTTACGTAATTCAGGGCTTGACAGCACAAGTATCCCTTCTACTATAACAACCTTGCAAGGCTTAACAGGAATAGTTTCGTCAGCTCTTGTACATGTTAAATACGAATAAATTGGCTGTTCGATACTCTTACCTGATTTTAACTCTTTCAAATGATGAACTAATAAACTCCACTCTATTGAATCGGGATGGTCGAAATTCATTTCTAATCTTTCTTCTAATGGCTTATCACTATTGTCGCGATAATAAGAGTCTTGAGGGAGAATAGCTACATCATTTTGTGGTACGCTTTCTAAAATTTTTTTTACTACTGTTGATTTTCCTGAGCCTGTTCCGCCCGCAATTCCAATTATAAGCATAAGTGTGTTTTTTGATTGCGAATATAATATATTTTTTTAAAACTTTGTGTTTAACATGTATTTGCTTGGTGTTATATTGATTTTAAGGATGAAACTCGTAGCCGCTATATAAAAATCCGGCTAACTTCAACGTATGGGGAGAATTCTACTGTATGGAAGTATGCACCTCCGCAGGCGTGCCATCCCGACAGTATGGGGGGAGAGGATCATACAGTATGAGGGGAAGGGATCATACAGTATGGGGGGAGAGGATCATACAGCATGAGGGTAAGCACTTCTTAATTATTCTTATTCCTATTACTTTTAGAATAAAAACTCGTAAATTTGCACGTTTTTAATAATTCAGTCAGCAATATAAAATCACTTTTAATGTCAGAATCATCATTGTTAGATAAATTAGAGGCGTTGCAACACAGATTTGATGAGATTTCTACTCTTATTACCGACCCTGCTGTTATCTCAGATCAGAAACGATTTGTCAAGTTGAACAAAGAGTATCATGATTTGCAGGAGATAATCGAGGCTCGTAATGAGTATAAGTTGGTATTGTCACATCTCAATGAAGCAAAAGAAATACTTGAAAGTGAGACTGATGCAGAAATGCGTGAAATGGCACGAATGGAAATACAAGAGCTTGAAGCTAAAGTACCACAACTTGAAGAGGCTATAAAAATGCTATTGATACCGAGCGATCCTGAGGATGATAAAAACTCTATTGTTGAAATCAGAGGTGGTACGGGTGGAGATGAAGCTGCAATTTTTGCGGGTGATTTATTTAAAATGTATGTGCGTTATTGTGAGTCGAAGGGATGGAAGCTTGAAGTTACAAGTGTTTCAGAAGGTACATCAGGAGGATATAAAGAAATTATTTTTACCGTTTCCGGACAAAAAGTGTATGGTACGATGAAATATGAGTCGGGTGTACATAGAGTTCAGCGTGTGCCTCAAACCGAAACTCAAGGACGTGTTCATACATCAGCAGCAACTGTGGCTGTGCTTCCCGAAGCAGAAGAATTTGATGTCGAGCTAAAAGAATCGGATATTCGAGTAGATACATATTGTTCGTCAGGACCTGGAGGACAATCGGTAAACACCACATATTCAGCAATCAGGTTAACACATATGCCAACCGGTATAATTGTACAGTGCCAGGACGAGAAATCTCAGCATAAAAATAAAGCCAAAGCAATGAGTGAGTTACGCTCGAGGATATATGCTATTGAACATCAGAAGTACTTAGATGAGATTGGCTCGAAACGTAAAACTATGGTTTCGACAGGTGACAGGTCGGCTAAAATTCGTACTTATAATTATCCACAAGGACGAGTAACCGATCATAGAATAAATTATACGATATATAATCTGTCATCATTTATGAATGGTGAGATACAAGGGTTAATCGATCAGTTAATAATAGCTGAAAATGCTGAGAGACTGAAAGAAAGTGAATTATGATAATTAGAAAAAAGAGTTAAAATGAATAAGCAACAATTATTTGACAATATTAAACGTAAGGGTTCGTTTTTGTGTGTTGGTTTGGATACTGATATAAATAAGATTCCGAAATTTATTGCGGAGGATGAGAAAGATAGCATTTTTCAGTTTAATAAGGCTATTATCGATGCTACTGCGGATTTATGTGTTGCCTATAAACCAAATCTTGCTTTTTATGAAAGTATGGGTATTGAAGGTTGGGATGCTTTAGATCGAACAGTAGATTATTTGCGCTCTTACTACCCTGATCAGTTTATTATAGCAGATGCCAAAAGAGGTGATATAGGTAATACTTCCTCTATGTATGCCAAAGCATTTTTTAAGAATATGAACTTTGATGCTGTAACGGTTGCTCCGTACATGGGTGAAGATTCAGTTGTGCCATTTTTAGGTTATCATGATAAATGGGTTATCCTGCTTGCATTAACTTCTAATAAAGGAGCGTATGATTTTCAGTTTACCAAGGACGCAGAAACAAATGAGAAAATATTCGAAAGAGTACTTAATATCTCACAAAAATGGGGAACATCGGATAATATGATGTATGTTGTTGGTGCCACACAAGCTGAAATGTTGTCAGAAGTGAGGAAAATAGTTCCTGAGCATTTTTTATTAGTACCTGGTGTTGGTGCACAAGGAGGTAGTTTGCAGGAAGTTGCCAAGTATGGATTGAACTCACATTGTGGGTTGCTTGTTAATTCGTCGCGACAGATAATTTATGCATCATCAGGATTGGATTTTGCTTTACAGGCAAGAGTTGAAGCTCATAATATTCAGCAAGAAATGGAGAGTATATTGAGAGAAGCAGGATTGCTTTGATTCGTTTTGCAATGTATTCTTTAACGACTGATGTACTTTACAAAATGGTTTCAAGATTAGGTTTAAATACAATCATATTATTTCTGAAGTTTGATACAAAAGTACTGATTTATTTTTAAGATACCGATTATATGTCTCACCTAAGTTAGATTTTTTTGCTTTATACGCTATTCTAATTCCTAATATTATCTAATAATACTCCTTAAATCATTCAGAAACATTCAATGTTCGACTTACTCCACAACTACATGCTCAAGCAGTAATGCGTTCTTCGGAACTTGGAATATCTCTTAATGCATTCATTAAAAGTATTATTAAAAAGGCAATGCTTTAATGAGTATTTAATATCAATAATTAAAGCTAGAAGGGAAATGCTGCAAGTAACACAAGAGACCTTAGCAGAATTATCGGGCGTTGGATTAAGAACTTTGAAGCAATTCGAAAGCGGAAAAGGAAATCCTACTCTTATGACATTGCAAAAGATATGCGATGTACTTGGATTAGAAATATGTTTAAAGCTAAAGGACATTACAGCTAACAAATGAGAAAAGCAAAAGTGTTATTCAAGGATCAGGAAGCTGGTGTTATAACGCAGCACGATGATGGTTCGTTTACATTTAATTATCTTGATACATGGTTGTCGGATACGAACAAACCTGCAATCAGTCTGACTTTACCTAAGAGTGAACATCCATTTCATTCTAAATTTTTATTTCCTTTCTTTTTCAATATGCTACCTGAAGGGTCGAATAAACATGTAGTATGTAAGCTGAACAAAATTGATAATGAAGATTATTTTGGGTTACTGATGACAACTGCAAAAACTGATAGTATAGGTGCTGTGAGAATTATAAAAATCTAAACATTATGAACTTGTCAGAAATTAAATATTGTCCAGGTACATTAGCATATGGTTTTAGTACTTACAGTAGGACTTGCCTTAAAAACGTATTTACCAACTTATAAATTAGAAGCTCTGAAACTTTTTAAATTACTTGTTTTTAATTATCTCTTTTCAAATGGAGATGCCCACTTAAAGAACTTCTCAATAATTGAAACACCAATGGGTGATTATAGATTAAGTCCTGCATATGATTTATTAAATAGTCATATTCATGTTAATGATAAACCTTTTGCATTGCATGACGGCTTATTACCGCAAAGCTTAGCTAAAGGTAAAATATACAGTCAATTTGCTGTACTTGCTGAGACTGTAGGGATTAGTTCGAAAAACTTCCGTAAAATTATGGATGATATGTTGTCGAATTCAATTAAAGTTGAGAATATGATAAGTGCATCTTTTCTGAATGAAACTACTAAGCGCAATTATCTTCAATCATATCAAAAACGTTTGAAACGATTAATCATAAATTAGTGTAATTAGAAAAAGACAACAATCTATATAAAAAATGTATATATTTGCAAATTCATAAAAACTCGTTTTATTAACTATTAATTTTCGTATCAATGGCAAGACCAACTATCATTGAGTTTCTCAACAAAAATGTTGAAAAATTTGCGGATAATACATTCCTTTGGGAAAAAACCAACTCTAAATTTGTTCCTACTACTTACTTAGAAACCAAACAGCAATCGCACATCATTGCTGCCGGATTAATTTCTATTGGTGTGAAGTCTGGTGATAAAATTTCTCTTCTATCGGAAGGTAGGAATGCTTGGATTACTTCAGAATTGGGAATCTTACATGCTGCGGCAGTTAATGTACCTCTTTCTATAAAATTAGAGGAAAGTAATGATTTGATATTCAGAATTCAACATTCAGAAAGTACTGTGATAATGGTTTCAGGTGGACAGCTAAAGAAAATCCGACTTATTATCGACCGATTACCTGATGTTAAAAAAGTTGTAGTTCTTGATGAGCAAAATGAATATGCCGAAAAGGAAATTTCGCTTACCGAACTAATTAAGGAGGGTGCAAAACTACTTGAACAGCAGCCTGATATAGTTGATAAAACAGCTTCGTTGGTTAAGCCTGATGATGTTGCAACGATAAGCTATACATCCGGAACTACAGCCGATCCTAAAGGTGTTCTTCTCACACATCGAAATTATACAGCAAATGTAGAACAGGCTCTTACTCTGATGAATATCCCTACAACTTACAAAACTTTGATAATTCTGCCTCTCGATCATTGCTTTGCTCATGTTGCAGGTTTTTATAGTTTTATGGCTTCAGGTGCAAGTGTTGGTACTGTTCAGGTGGGTAAAACCGGCATGGAGACTTTAAAGAATATCCCGATTAATATTCAGGAACTTAAACCTAATTTATTGTTGAGTGTTCCTGCTTTGGCAAAAAATTTCAAGAAGAATATCGAAACGAGTATTCGCACAAAAGGTCCGCTTGTTACATGGCTTTTCAAAACAGCTCTTAAAATGTCGTATAGCTATAATAAAGAAGGATATAATAAGGGAAAAGGTTTGCAAGCTCTTAAAAAGCCTGTGTTGTGGTTGTTCGATAAAATAATATTTTCTAAAGTGCGCGAAGGACTTGGCGGTAATTTAGATTTCTTTATCGGTGGAGGAGCTTTGTTAGATATTGATTTACAGCGATTTTATTATGCAATCGGTATTCCGATGTTTCAGGGTTACGGTTTGAGTGAGGCTACTCCCATTATTTCATCAAATGGTTTAAAACGTCATAAACTTGGTTCTTCAGGAGTGTTGGTGAAGCCTATGGAATTGAAAATATGTGATGCCGATGGCAAAGAACTTCCTTTAGGTGAAAAAGGTGAAATTGTTATTAAAGGCGAGAATGTAATGGCAGGCTATTACAAGAATGAAAAAGCTACTGCCGAAACCGTTCGTGACGGATGGCTTTACACCGGAGATATGGGATATATGGATAAGGATGATTTCTTGTATGTTGTAGGCAGATTTAAGAGTTTGCTTATTTCAAGTGATGGCGAAAAGTATAGTCCCGAAGGTATAGAAGAATCTTTGGTTGAAAATTCAAGATATATAGAGCAGGTTTTGTTACATAACAATCAAAATCCGTATACAACAGCATTGGTTGTGCCTAATAAAGAAGCACTTAAAAAATATGTACATCATAAGCAACCTGAGCTTGAGTGGAACAGTTTAGAAGCTAAAAAAATAGCATTGGATAAACTTTTCCGTGAAATAAATGAGTACCGAAAAGGAGGAAAATTTGAAGGTATGTTCCCCGAAAGATGGTTGCCATCATCAATTGCTGTTATAGGCGAACCTTTTACCGAGCAAAACGGCTTGGTTAACAGTACAATGAAGATTATTCGCGGAAAAGTGGAAGAACGCTATGCTGATAGAATTGAACTGTTATATACTAACGGAGGAAAAGAAATCTTCCATGAAGCAAATCTTGAAGCATTAGCTTGATGTATCTTTTGAGTTCTCTTGCTGATGTATTTTTCTATATTCGGCAGGGGAGCAACCCATAAATTTCTTAAATACCCGTGATATATTTTTACTGTCGCAAAAACCGGCTTCTAAAGCTAAATCCAAAAGTGTCCTGTCGGTTGTGATTAGTAGCATGGCAAAATATTCTACTCTGCAATTTAAAATGAATTGATAGATAGAAATGCCCATCTCGTTTTTAAACTTAATCTCTAAGTTCCTTCGTGATAAAGGGACGATTTTAGTAAATGATTCGATTGAAATATCATCAGTAAAGTTGTTTTCTATATATGTAACAACATCAGATATATACTGATTGCTAATATTATATTTCTCGGTTGATTGTCGGAGCTCTATACGAGTAGGATTTATGATGATATTAAAAGGGTCTGTCCTTTTCTTTTCAATCAATAGATGTATTAATCTGCCTGCTTCATACCCACCTTTTTCTACATCTAACACTATTGATGATATTGGTGGGTCTGATAAATTACACAGCAGCTCGTCGTTATCAACACCAAGTAACGAAATATCTTCAGGAATTTTGATATTGTTGAGTTTACATGTTTCAGCAATTTGTAATGCAAAACTATCGTCACAAGCAAATAATGCAATAGGCTTAGGTAAGGAAATAAGCCAGTCTTCAAGCTCAATGCGACTTTGCCCCCATTGTTCATCGCTTAAATTCTCACTTTCGAAATAATAGTAATTACCGCCAATACGTTCAATTTCAAGTCTATAACCTTCTGCTCTTTCTAATGACCAAATAACACCTTTGTTCCCATAGAAGGCAAAGTTTCTGTAACGTTTCTTTGCAAAAAACTGTGCGGCTAACTTGCCTGTACCTTTATAATCCCCTGTTAGATTTGAATAATATGAGCTGCGTTGCTTTAAATTTTGAAGAATAACCGGAATTTGTAACTCTTGCAATAAATTTGTACCCTCATGATCCCATTGTGCTATAATTGCATCAGCTTCCCAGTTTTTAGCCCATTGCACAATACCTTCTTTTCCGTATAAAGTTTTATAATATGCAGGAAGTCGGTAGAAAATTCATGAACCATGTTCTTTGGAATAACGCACTAAACCTTTTAAAAGCTTTCTGCTAAATTCGCTTGAGTGATCAATGATAAGTAAAATTTTGTACATCCGCGTTTGTTTGTAATGATAATAAAACTTCTACAAATATATACAATTGTTTTATTTTTTGTACCTTTGCAGCCGAATTCTCAACTAAAAAAAGATGAAGCGTATTCAAATTATTAATGGACCAAATCTGAATCTGTTAGGGAAAAGAGAGCCTTCAGTATATGGTAATCTTAGCTTTGAGGCTTATTTAGAAGAACTTAAAAAAAACTTTCCAGGCGTAGAATTGTTCTATTTTCAGTCGAATGTAGAAGGAGAATTAGTGAACAAGCTACATGAGGTTGGATTTGAGTACGATGGTATTGTCATTAATGCAGGTGCATATACTCATACGTCTATTGCCATTGCTGATGCAATCCGTTCAATTACCACTCCTGTTGTTGAGGTGCATATTTCAAATGTTTTTAAGCGTGAATCATACCGCCATCATTCATATCTGTCGGAAGCATGTAAAGGATGTATTGTGGGGTTCGGACTTGATTCTTATCGTTTAGCTATCGAATCTTTTTTATAATTATTTAAATGTCAAAAGCAACAAAAATTGTAGCCACCATAAGCGATAAACGCTGTGATGTGGATTTTATACGTGAATTGTATAATGAAGGGATGAATGTGGTTAGAATGAATTCTGCCCATTTAGATCGTGAGGGATTTCTGAAAATCATAAATAATGTTAGAGCTGTAAGTAATCATATCGCTTTGTTAATGGACACCAAAGGTCCGGAAGTTAGAACTACAGTTGCTGAAAATGATAATATCGAAATTAAAACCGGTGATATTATTAAAATTAAAGGTGATCCTGAAGGTGTTTCCAAAGCAGGTGAAATATATGTAAATTACCCATACTTTGTTCGAGATTTACATGTGGGTGATGAAATATTGATTGATGATGGTGAGATAGACTTGAAAGTTGAGTCGAAATCTGATGGTTTTTTATATTGTAAAGCTCAAAATGAAGGAAATCTCGGCAGTCGTAAAAGTGTTAATGTACCGGGAGTTCGTATAAATCTTCCTTCACTTACTACCCGAGATAAAACAAATATACTTTTTGCCATTGAGCAGAATATTGATTTTATTGCTCATTCTTTTGTGAGAAACAAGCAGGATGTAATTGATATTCAGCAAATTCTTGATGAGCATGAAAGTCCGATTAAGATTATTTCAAAGATTGAAAATCAGGAGGGCGTTGATAATATTGATGAAATACTTAATGTTACATACGGAGTAATGATTGCGCGTGGAGATTTGGGTATAGAAGTAGCACAGGAGAAGATACCTGGTATACAACGTAAGCTGATTAAAAAATGTGTACAAGCTAAGAAACCTGTGATCGTTGCTACTCAGATGTTGCACTCTATGATTAAAAATCCTCGTCCGACTCGTGCGGAAGTAACTGATGTAGCAAATGCAATTTATTATCGTACTGATGCTCTGATGCTTAGTGGTGAGACCGCTTATGGCAAATATCCTGTTGAGGCAGTGCGCACTATGGCTACGATAGCTAAAGAGGCTGAGAAAACTAAAATGGCAGAAAATGACATCCCAATCAAAATCAGCACTTATGATGTAACTTCTTTCTTGTGTAATGCTGCTGTGGAAACAAGTAATAAATTATCTACAAAAGCTATTATCACTGATACTTATAGTGGAAGAACAGCGCGTTTTCTGGCTGCTTATAGAGGTACGGTTCCTGTGATGGCAATATGCTATCACGAACGTTCAACTCGCGAATTAGCTCTTTCATATGGAGTTATACCTATCTATCAGGAGGGAAAAGGTAATACACAGCAGTATTTTATTGAGGCACTTCAACATTTACTTAAATGGGGTTGGATCGAGAAAGATAAAATGGTGTGTTATCTGAGCGGTAGCTTTGGTGAAGGCTTTGGCACTACTTTCCTCGAGGTTAATAATGTAAATAAAATTCTTGAGTCAAGAGAGAAATATCTTCTTCCGAATTTTTGAAAAAAGCTTTATGCTCTAACAGCTCGCCATCCGGTATACTGCAATTGCAGAGGAGTTTCCTCACTGCTCGCTATCAGACCGACTGCAACTGCACGGGAGTTCCTTCACTTCGCTACGCTCGTTCAGGATGACACGCTCGCTTGCGGACAGTGTAAACCGCCACTCTAAATGTCCCTGTAACATTATCCTTTTTGCAGTGGCGGCGCAGGAAGCCTTGCACCGGTCGTGCGTTTTTACTGTTGCGCTTTACAATGCCGAACGACCGGTTACCTCCGCCCGCAAGCGAGCGTGTCATCCCGATGGAGCGACTTGGCGAAGCCAAAGGAGCGACTGAGGGACCTCCCGTGCAATTGTAGTTAGATGGATAGCGAGCTGTCAGGGAATTTCAGAGCAAAAAGAGAGGTGTTAATACCTCTTTTTGTTTATTAACTGTTTTTAAATTATAAAGCTTAAACTATTTAGATGCGTTATAGTCTATAGAGCTTGATGTTTTTATTTTTAGGTATAATATGAATAGGATTTTTGTTGTAATATTTATGGTGGTTTGCTCCATCAACGCTTTCTCTCTGCAAACTATAAAAGGTAAAATTGTAGATAGTAAAACTTCCCAACCTCTCGACTTTGTTAATGTTGCCTTACATAAAGGAAATGAAACCGCACCGGCTACAGGGGTAGTGTCTGATGAAAAAGGTCAGTTTGAATTACCTAAGGTTCCTAATGGTAATTATACTTTAAAAATTAGTTTTATCGGCTATAACACTATTGAAATACCATTGAAAGTTAGTGATAAAGAGCTGAATATGGGGATGATAAAGTTGATAGAAGATAGCAAAACTCTTTCAGAAGTTGAGGTCGTGGCTCAAGGTTCGCAAATGCGCTTCGAGATAGATAAGAAAGTCTTTTCTGTCGATCAGAATATAGCGTCTTCAGGAGGTTCTGCTACTGAAGTCCTTCAGAATATACCTTCAATAGATGTTGATAATGAGGGTAATATATCTTTAAGGAATAGTTCTAATGTTGAAGTTTGGATAAATGGTAAACCATCAGGTCTTACAGCCGAAAATAGGGCACAGATTCTTCAACAAATGCCTGCTGAAAGTATTGAGTCTATTGAAGTTATGACTAATCCTTCTGCTAAATTTAATCCCGAAGGTACATCAGGTATTATTAATTTAGTTATGAAGAAAAACAGAAAAGGCGGATATTATGGAAGTGCGTCTCTTGGCGGTATGTGGGCACAAAATGCAGTTCCCGGATATACAGCAAGTGTTAATTACAACTATAACAGCGGACGTTTCGATGCATATATAAATCTTGGCTATCGTGCTATGAATTTTGCCGGCGGTGGATGGTCGGATCGATATTCGCTGGATGCCAATAAAGATACTTTGATGTTACTGCATCAGGAGAATTCGAGACTGTTTGGTTATAATGCTTTATTCACGCGTGCCGGTATTGATTATCGGTTGAGCGACAAGCATTCAATTGGTCTGTCGGGCTTTGGTATGACGGGTGCGAGTCGTGGTTCGACAAATACTGATTATGATATTGAAAATTACCAAAATTCATTGTTATCGAAAAATTATAATAGATATAATCTGAATACAGGTAACAGGCCGGGGATGAATATTTCTCTTGATTATAAATGGGAAATTGATAAGAAAGGCTCAAATTTAATGTCCAGCTTATCGTATTCTAACCACAAACGTTCCGGTAGTGATTCTTATCTGCAAAGGGAAAATCTACTTGCCGATACTACTTCCAATATATTACAGGATTATCAGGGACAAAATGAGGAATGGCAATTTAAGTTGGATTACACTCAAAAATTTTCTGAAACCGACCGACTTGAAGCCGGTTGGCAAAGCACTATTCAGGAGCGTTTCGGACCAAATTCTGCAACTGATTTGATGAATAATCAACCTATGTATGCTTATTACAATGAGTTTCAAGATGATGAGAATATTCATGCTGCTTATGTAACTTATGGTAACAGGATTAAAAACTTGAGTTTGCAAGGTGGACTGCGTGCTGAATATTTTGAGAGAAATCCTGTTAATACAATCATGGATAATACCGGAAATAAGATTACCACTCCATACGGTCGTAAGGGGGAAATTCAATTATTCCCAAGCTTTTTTGCTTCTTATTCTCTACCTAAAGACAATGAAATACAGTTTAATGCGAGCCGTAGGGTTAACCGTCCTCGTGGTCGACAGATTAATCCTTTCCGCGATTATTCCGATTCTACCAATATCTCTTATGGTAACTTAGCTCTTACTCCTGAATATTCTACTGCTATGGAGCTTAACTATTTGAAGACATGGGGAAAGGGAAACCAAGCTTTATCTTCAACTTTGTATCATCGATTTACAGATGATGTTATTCAGCGTGTAAGTTTTATGAATAATTCTGTAATGGAAAGCACGTATATGAATGTTGCAAAATCGGCTAATACAGGTTTCGAATTGGTGATGAAGAATAATCTGTTTAAGATATTAAATCTTACTTCATCGGTAAATATGTATTACAGTAAACTGTACGAGTCGACATATACAAGTCCGTATGATGCATCCAAAATTGTTACAATTCCTGAAAATGAAAACTTTAGTTGGAGTGCAAGGTTGATTGGCAATGTTATGATTGGGAAGAATACATCAGGGCAAGTCACAGGCTATTATTCGGCACCTCGTGTAATTGCTCAGGGTAGTGAAACAGCTTCATATGCTGTAGATTTAGGCTTGCGCCAGAATTTGTTCGACAGAAAACTTAGTCTGAATTTTTCAGTGCGTGACATATTTAATACTCGAAAAAGAAGCTCTGTAACTTGGGGTGACGGTTTCTACCAACGTTCCGAAAATTATTTCTCAGGTAGAATGATTGGCTTAACCGCTACTTATAACTTTGGTAATATGAAACCTAAAAAATCAAATGTTCAAAGGAACGATAATAATGGCGGTGAAAATATGGGCTTTGGAGAGGATTAAAAATGTTAATAATCGTTTTATAAATTAAAATTATTTACATATATTTGTAGCCTGATGAATTGATAAAAACTTTTCTTCTAAAAGATAGTGCTATGAATATTAACCGCTTGACTTTCTTATTGTTGATTGCTGTGTTCTTGATAATCACAGCATGTAAACCTGACATTGATGAGCCAGTCATTAAACCACCTGAAACAGAAGATCCTGATACGACTGACCCACCTATAGATGATTCACCTCTCGTGAATATCACGTCTGTTCAATTTCATGCTGATAAAGATGCAAAACTAATTCAAATCAATACTTCTACTGATTGGAGCATTGCTGCAAGCGATTCGTGGATTCAATGTACTGCGACTTCGGGCAAAGGTAAAACTGCTATTCTCATTGGTGTTTCTGAAAACTTGGGAGTTAAACGAAATGGAAGTTTGACCGTAACTTCCGGCACAAAACAACATACAGTTGCTATTACACAAAATGCTGCTTCCAAAATAGAGTTTACTATTGATGATGTTAAATTTACGATGATTTTGGTTGAAGCGGGTAGTTTTACTCGCTCTGAATACGGTAGTTATTATTCACATGAAGTTGAATTAGATGGTTTTTATATTGCTGAAACTGAAGTAACAAATGCTTTGTGGAAAGCAGTTACAGATGCATTACCTTATGATACTATGTCGAACGACATCAAGAATAATCCTATTTTTACTGAATTAAACTTGCCTGTAAGTCATATTGCTTATGCTGATATTACGGAAATTTTCCTACCGAAATTAAATCAAAAACTCAATCAATATTTCCGTATGACAACCGAAGCAGAATGGGAGTGGGCTGCTATGGGTGGTAAGTATTCTAAAAGATACAAATATGCAGGAGGGAATGATATTGATGAAGTTGCTTGGACTTATTCCAATGCTTATGGTAAGAAAAATCAAGTGAAAACGCTGAAGGCTAACGAACTTGGACTCTATGATATGAGTGGAAATCTTAGCGAGTGGTGTAGCGATTGGTACGATAGTTATCCAAGTCAGGGTGTGAAAAACCCAACTGGTCCTACTGATGGCACTTTAAGGGTTATGCGTGGAGGTAATTATTATAGCAGTGGATTGTTTTTTGATAATACCGAATGTCTCCTTAATTACAGATATTACTTAGTGCCCTCTTGTTATGAGGTAGCTTTCCCTGGAACTGAATACGAACGTGTAACTTATCGATGCGAAACTGTAGGCTTCAGAATTGCTCTACCAACCAACCACTAATTACTAATCACTAATCACCAATTACAAAAAACATGAAAACTCCTATTCACATAATCCTTTTCCTCTCTCTGGCAATGTTGAGCTTCTCTCAGACTTACGTCAGAATGCGCATGCCTCAGCAATCAGAAAGGGCTTTAGAGGTAATAACGCTATTTTCAGAAGATTTGCCCGTAGGTATTCCGGTTGTACTTGGCGTTATTGGTTTTGATATCAGTGGAGGTGATGAACAGTACACACTCGAATGGTTGCAAAATGACTCTCTACTTGCGGTTGGTGATATTGCCGTAATTACTCCTAAAGAAGGTAAGACTTATTCGTTGAAAGTCTCAGATAATTCCGGATGTTATGCCCAAGAGTTTTTTACCATCAGTTCAAAAGCAAAAGTTAAGTCTGCTTATTTTGATGGTTTAGTTGATATTTATCCAACTGTAATATCCAATGAACTGTCAGTTATAGTCAAAGGTTTTTTACCATTAGATACTCGTATCAGGATTTTTTCAACAGAAGGGAAGTTGTGTTTAGATCAACAGTTAGTTAACAGTTTTGTTGCCGGTATCAATTGGAATTCAGGAGTTTATTATGTTGTTATAACTGCTGATGAACTTCATCAGGTTACTAAAATTATCGTTAAAAAATAAATGATTATGAAGCGATTATTCTCTTTTCTGATATTCATACTGTTGTCGATGATGGTGATGAGTGTTTATGCGACAACTATTCCGAATGCTGTCATGCAAATGGCAAAGACTTATTTTGCTGATGCTCAAAAGACTGATCGCTTGAAAATTCCTACTCAGAAAAATGAGATAGAAACAGTGTATCAATCTGATGATACTATTCAAAATAAAGTGTTTGCATTGCAACAACCTAATAATGGTTTTGTAGTCATTACAGATATAAATAATGATGTTCAGATTATTGGCTATTCTCAACATCAATCTTTACAGAAAGATAATCTTCCTGATTCGTTCAAATCATTAATGAAGTATTTGGAGCGACAAGCTCATTCCGAAAATAAATCTGTAACAGAGGTATTTGCAGCCACACCAGTGGTTTCTCCTATGCTCGATCAGGCAAATATTCATCTCAATCAGTTTTCGCATGAGGAGTTTGGTGGTTGTCCTTCCGGTTGCGTTGCTACAGCTTTGGTTCAGATTATGGCTTACTACAAATACCCGCAATCCGGATATGGTTCGCATTGTTACAATACCAAGTATTATGGTGAACATTGTGCTGATTTTCAGAATACTATATATAATTGGAATAATCCTTCTACGGATGATTTCATAAAGCTAAGCAAACATGTGGGGGTTGCTACTGAAATGGATTATTGTGGTGATGATAGTGGGTATCAGACCGGAAGTGTTCCCGGCATTCGCGATTATATTGATAAATTTTGTCTTTATTTTAAATACCATAGTGTTCAACAATACACTCCACTTGTTGAATATCTTTATTTAGAGTTGAATGAAGGTCGTCCGGTATATATAACTTTACCGGGTAGTCCGGGACATGCTTTGGTTGCAGATGGTTACGATAGCAATGGTTTTGTGCATTTGAATTTTGGTTGGGGCGGAATGAGCGATGGTTATTATCAATTGAATATTGGCGGTTTTTTGGAATATTCGGGTCTGTATTCTAATATGTTGGATGTTGCATTTTTATCAGACAAATCTATTCCTGTAAATGCAAGTGATTCATTGAGTCTGATTGCTCTTAACCAAGTGATTTACACCAAATGGGATACTCAAAAGCCTGTTGCACAATGGTCGGGCGTGAAGCTTGCTGGCGGTAGGGTAGTCGAACTTGATTTGACGGGTGGACGACATCTTGAAGGTGAAATTCCTGAAGCAATTGGCAATCTTACTCAATTACATAAATTGGAAATGGCAGGTAATATTACAGGTGATTTTCCTGCATCAATTTATAATTTGACTCAACTCAGAACGCTTGTGGTAAGCAGTTATCAAAATCAGTTAAATACTCCGCTATCGCCTAAAATTGGTCAATTAACTCAGCTGAAGGAGTTGGAAATTACCCGTTGCTGGAGTGGACAAATTCCTGATGAAATTGGTAATCTCACGAAACTTCAAACGATAAAACTTTGGGCTAATACTTTAAGCGGAAATATCCCAAGTTCGATTACGAATCTGCAACAGCTTTATACGCTTTATCTTCCTGAAAATGGTTTGAGTGGCACTATTACAGATGAAATTTCGCAACTGCCAAATCTGACAAGTATCAATCTATCAAAAAATAGTTTTAGCGGCTCTATCCCTGAAAATCTTGGTAGTTTGAAAAAACTGCAATCACTTGATCTTGCTGCTAATCAATTGGAAGGTAATCTACCTGAATCGTTTTCAAATCTCACCAAATTAACCGAGCTTGATGTGTCTGAAAATCAGCTTTCAGGAGCGGTAACACCGATTTTCGATAGTATGAATGATTTAAGAAGCCTTGCTCTCAATAATAATCAGTTTACTCAAATCCCTGATAATATTGGAAATTTATCAAGCTTGAAAACCATCTATTTACATCATAATTTGCTTGAAAATCTGTCTGAAACCATCGGTCAGCTAACCGAATTAAGTGCATTGGATTTGAGCTATAATGATCTGACGGATTTACCTATATCCATAGCCCGATTGGGAAAATTGAGGGAGTTGGTGTTGAAGCATAATAAAATCACTCAATTTCCTATGGCTTTAATCAATTTATCAGGATTGGAGCGTTTAGATTTGAGTTATAACGAGCTGACTTCTGTGCCAGAAGTTCTGCGCTTGATAACGCCTGCTTTCTTGTATCTCCAACATAATGATATGAGTGGCACTATTCCCGAAGAGATTTTAAAAAGGAAATATTCTCATTTTATGATAGAGGGGAATCGCTTTATTTATAAAGACATTCCTCGTTCCGATAGCATTTTGAATCCTGTGGGCGACCAACAAACTGTGGCTGTTACTGCTGATAAAATCGGTGTTATACCCAATGATACCATGCATATCAATGCAAAGAAGATCATTCAAAATACCAGTCCGGGTGATATTTATAGCTGGTATGCTTTCGATGCTACTGATGCAGAAAAGCGTGGTAAATTATTGATGACTGATTCAGTTTTGACGATTATAGGTACGCCCGAAACATATAAGAAACGGTTTTATTGCGTGATTACGAATGAAGATATGCCGACTTATCTCTATAATGGATATGCTCAGTTTAACAGTTTAAATTCATTAAGTACCGATACTTTTTCTCTCAGGCAATGGACTGAACAGGAATATTTGAATGAGAAATATCAAACCCATGTGCATCAATCTGAATCGTTGAAGCAAACAGATATATCGGATAGATTTGTGCATTTGGTTTCACCTTGGAAAGTGAGAGGCAGTAAGCTTTGGCAAGCATCGAGCGATAATCAGAATTGGCATGATTTATCCATGGGAATGAGTCAAACTGATTTGAAGAACAACCTTGTTTCGATGGATGAAAATGAGTTGGTGCTATTTCCAAAAACAGCCGCATGGTATCGCAGTGCTTTGCTTGAAACGCAATGTGTACCTCGTTATAGCGACACAATTAAGGTAGTTCCTTTTGGAGAAATTATTTGCGATACTATTGTTGATGTAAGCACTACCGACCAAGCTATTGCTTTGGATAGTATCGAGGTGATTATTCCGGCAGGTTTGGTAGATGGAAATGTGCGTATGTCAATTATTCAATCTGATAAATTTACGATAATGCCTGATTCGGTGCTTGAACATGGTCCCATTTATGAGGTGCATTTAGATTGTGGTAGCAATTTCGATAAGCCATTGATAGTGAAGTTTAAGCTGTCCGATTTCGACCCGATGAAGATTGAGAATTATCGTCCGGCTTATTTCGATGAGCTTTTGCAAGAATGGGTTTTCTATGATAATTCAAGCATTAATTTCGAGGATAGTACCATGACTTTCATCACCGATCATCTTACAAAATTATCCAGATTTAACTTGGTGCATCCTGGTTATACCCATATTTTCACCAATGAAAAAGTGAATGTAATTTACAATAATCAAGCGGCTTACATGAATGTTATCGATATTTTATATCACCCTAAAGCTGCTAAAAATCCCAATCCGTGGTACGATACTAATGTTGATCCTGACAATAATGGAGCTCCTTATTTAGTGCAGGATGTAGCGTATTACATGAAGGAAATTATCAATAGTTTCACTGCTAAGGGTTTGAAACATCCATCTTTGCGATTCAATGTGTACTTGAAAAATTTGGGTAGTGCTGCCGGACAAACCGATGCCGGTACTTATTTGGCAGGTAGAGGATATATTTATTTAGATCCTGATTTTTCTACAAGTATGAAAGAAGATATCAAGGGGAAACGTGAATATATGAAATCGGTACTGGCACATGAATATATGCACTTTACGCAGGACTATTATATGACCGTTATGCTCTCCAACTATTTCTGGATGGAAGCTACAGCACCTTTAGCAGACCGCATTGTATGGACTACAGAAGAACAATTAGCAACTCCTGAACCAGAGCAATTATTGTCAGAAGCTTTACAAACAATTTCCTCCGAAAGTTCCATTTTTGATGTATTATCCCGACCATGGTATAATAGCTGGAATGTGCCTATCGTATCAAAATTGGTAAGCGGCTCTAAATCTGCTGAAATGAATTTAGCAAGTCTGTTTTTGCATTATATGCGCTCTTATCGTCCTGGTGCTAAGCTCGATCCTGTGGAGTTATTGAAGCAAACACCTTATACCAAAACATGGGTAGGTTATTTGGATAGCTTCATCAAACAAAACCTAAGTGATGGAAATACGGATGTTAATATTGGTACGGAATACGATAATTATGTGCGATTTTTATATGGTGGTAGTTCCGATAAATTTAATGTTTTTTACAAGACTAATGACGAAAATGCTGATCATTTGCAATATCTGAAAGCAAACTATAAATCATTTATCAATAAACATATCCGATTAGAGCCTAATCAAACAAAAACAACCGAAGAAGTGAAGTTTTCAATGGGGAATCTATCCTCCCAAATGGTTCAGATTTTCAATATGAATAGTTATCAGAAGATGTTGGTTCAATACTATAGAAAATCGAAACCAGAGAATGTTTCTGTGTATGTTGGGAAATATAATCTTGCGAACAAAATACTTGAATGGACGGATGTAAGCAAGAAGGATACGATTACGTTTGTTACAGGCTTTTACAATCCTTCAAGCCCTGAAGACAATGAATACATGAGTTATCTTTTGTTTGTAAATAAAAGTTCGGGTGATATTCTGAATACTTCTTTTGCAGATGAAATGGAATGTATGCCTTTACCTGATTTACAGTATTTTGATGGATTGTTGTTTGCTCGAAAAGGCACGGCAACGCCTTTAGCTATACATTCTATTGAAGAATCTGTCGATCTTCAGACATTATTCGGCTCAGGGTCAAGCGACATGGCTCCGTCAGTTTACAGAGTCTTTGCTTTGTCGTTCAATTCAACAATGTCGCTAAATCAAACAATTACAGATTCTACCATAGTAGCACATGCACAGTCGGAAATTATCAACCAGCATTTTGTTTATAATTTCATCAAAGGGACTCTTACCATTACACATTCCATGCGTTTACACAATACGGGAATTGATTTTGAGGAAGATTTTTCGGGTAGCTTTACTAATGTGTGGTTTAAGTCGAACGGCATGAATAAATGGACGGCAAACAGATATTCAAGTAATACCGACAATAGTGCAGAAACGCAAAGTAGCATCAAGAACATGTACTATAAATTCAAATCAATACGTCCGTATATAGATTCAGACGGTACACCTAAAACCGATGAAATAGTGCGCACATATACAAAAACGCAATATCCTTATGGAGATATTGCGCTTTATTGGGCTTTTTATTAGTTGCGGAGGCTCGACTCGAACGAACGACCTTTGGGTTATGAGCCCAACGAGCTACCACTGCTCCACTCCGCGATATTGGACTGCAAAGATAATACAATATGCTCGAATTTCCAAATTTTTTATTGAAATTTTATCGCTATGTATTAACTTGCTGATTGTCAGCGGAAAGTCAGGGATTCGAACCCTGGGTGCCCGCAAGAGCACAACGGTTTTCGAGACCGCCCCGATCGACCACTCCGGCAACTTTCCTGTAAGTCGATGCAAAAATATACATTTTTTAGATAATATCTATAACCTAAAGCCAAATCTTATGTCAGCAAAATGAAATTTTATTCGTTGAGGATCACCTAACTTTGGATAAGAAGTGTAACTGTATTGTAATTTAACGAAATAGCTCAACTTTGAGTTTGTCTTGAAATTCAGCCCAAAATCAAATTCAGTCTGATGACCAAATACAGAGCCTTCAGTATCTGCAATTCTTAGATTGTTGAGTAGCAGACCATAACCAACAAAAGGAATAACTTGCTTGTTGCGACTCAATTCATGTCTTACCGTCCAGCCATAATTCAACATTGATATTTGTTTTGATGTATTATCACCTGCCGGTAAAATGGTGTAACCTATCGGCACTGAAATAAAAGATGCGTTTTTGGAACCGTCCAATCCTCCGAGTTGCCAAGCATAATCCAATAATGCACCATATCCGTGCATATTATTCATTACAATATTATCAGAATGATAAAATAAGTTGCGATACCCCATCTCCAAACTGTATTGATTAGGAGCTTTCTTTAGTGTCTGTGAGTTTATAATGAATATTGGGCTTATAACTAAAATGAATAATAATAATATATGTTTTGTTTTCATACTTAAATAATTTGTTAATGTGAATAATGTGCTAATCCCGATAAATCGGGACAAGTAATGCCAATGTGTTAATATGTGGTTTGTATTGAAACCTTGTAAGTAATTGGCTCAACAAAGGTATAACAATAATTCAGAATCATTGTTTAAAATACGACTTTTCCTATTGAACCGTCTTCGGTTGGTAGTAATTGATAAATATGCTCAGGATTTAATCCGTCTTCTTTTCTATGAGATACGAATATTATTGCAATTTTCTTAGCTTGGGATATTGACTGAATCAATGATACAAATAATCTTGCGTTGTTATCATCTAATCCTGCTGTAGGCTCGTCAAGTATTAATAATGGCGGCTGTTTTACAAGTGCTCTTACAACTAAAATTATTCTTTGCTGACCGGATGTTAATTCCTGAAATCTCTTATTTTTATATTCAACACCCAGATTTTTTATCCATTCCCTCGCTATTTCCTGTTGCCATCCTGTGGGTTTAGTGTACAGACCTAATGAGTCGAAGAAACCTGATATTATCATGTCTTCAACCGTATCGTTTCGTTTAAATAATTGCGTCATCTTGGGATAGAAATAACCGATTTTTTCTTTAATATCCCAAACTGATTCTCCTGTACCTTTCTTTCTTCCAAAGAGATAAATATCTTGACCGAAAGCTTTGGGGTTATCACCTATTATCATCGATAGCATAGTGCTTTTGCCCGAACCAATCGCACCACGTAATTCCCAATATTCACCCGGTCGGATTTGCCATTTGATATTGTTTAATACTTGTTTTGTACCATAACTTACATTTACATCTCGCAATTCAACCAATGGATCATAAATGGGAATCTTTGAAAATACCTTAGGAAAGGATATATTATGAAATGTATAGTCATCTGTAATTATTTCGATAAAGCTCTTATAATCAAATGCTTCAACTATATTTAAATCATTGTCTATTTCAATGATTTGATCTAAATAAGGCAGTATATCATTGCGGCGACTGAATAATTGTATATATCTGCAACTTGAGTTGTGACTTTCAAAAAGAGTGTACAAAGAATCTAATGTCTGAACATCTACATTGCTTTGCATGTCGTCTAAAATTATGTAATCAGGTTTTTGCTCGCATATATATTGTGCTAAAGCTTTGCGTTGCTGACCGCTTGACATGCTTTCCAAAGTCTTGTTGGCTTTGGTGTTTATGATAATCTTATCATGTTTGTATTCATCTTCAATCATTTTATCTATGGTAATTGAAGAATATACTTCGCCGTGCTGATTGGACAAATCTATATGTTGCCGCAATAGATTTTCATTGCAAATAGCATTAATCAGTTTCTTTTTGCTGATGGAGTTTGTGCAGTAGATACCTATATGTTTCATTTTCGATTATCTAAAGCTGCCTATTTCTTAAACTACTGTAGTCCAGCTGTATAGATCTGGTTCGTCACCATATTGAATTCCTTGTAGCTTGTGGAATAATTTATCACAAATGGGACCAGGCTTACCGTCTTTCGAAAACACATATGATATTTTGGTGTCGAAATCATCTATCCTTTCAATCGGACTGATAACTGCGGCGGTTCCACATGCACCGGCTTCTTCAAATGTGGCTAATTCTTCTACAGGAATAGAACGTTGCTCGACTGTCAACCCCATTTCTTTGGCAAGCACCATCAAGCTTTTATTTGTAATGGACGGTAGAATCGATGTTGATTTTGGTGTAACGTAAGTGTTGTTTTTTATTCCGAAAAAATTGGCAGCTCCACATTCGTCAATGTATTTTTTTTCTCTTGCATCAAGATAAAAAATATTTGAATAACCTAATGAGTGCGCATGCTGACCGGCAACTAAACTTGCTGCATAATTTCCACCAACTTTGTATTTGCCTGTACCAAGCGGAGCTGAACGGTCGTACTGACGCATAATCACAAAAGGTGTTGTGGCAAAGCCTCCTTTGAAATACGGACCAACCGGTGACACTAAAACTATAAATAGATAATCTTTTGCAGGATTTACACCTAATTGCGGACTAATTCCAAAAAGAAAAGGACGAATATAAAGAGATGCACCTGAACCGTAGGGAGGAACAAAACGTTCGTTTAATTTAACTGCTTTGATAACAGCTTCTTGAAATTTTTCTAAAGGTAAAGTCTCCATGAGGATACCTTCGCAAGATGATTGCATACGCTTGGCATTTTCATCCATTCTAAATATACGGATTTTCCCGTCTTTACCTTTGAATGCCTTTAAACCTTCAAAAACTTCCTGTCCGTAATGAAGGCAAGTAGCAGCCATATGCATATTTATGTATTCATCTTCGTGAACTTCCAACTCGCCCCATTTACCATCAGTAAATGTGCAACGAACGTTGAAATCTGTTTTCATATACCCGAAACCGATATTACTCCAATCTATCTCTTTCATTTTCTTGTGCTTTTTCGAAATTTTTGTGCAAATATACAGATTATTCGTTATTTATTTGAATTTTTTAACATCAAAATTGACTCATTTCCCATATTCATCAGTAAATCAAGAATACTTAGATTTGGTATAAATCCAAACTTGTTCTGAAAGACCTGATAATACGGAATTATGTTCTTATTTATCATTTCATTTTTTGGATGAATTCTCATTCTGACATCATTTATTGTTTCAGGATACTCTTTTGAAAATTCATTTGTTAATTGAATGATAGGCTGAATATCAATTAATTCAATCATTTTTTGCTGAATTGCATGGTTGAAATCCCAAAGGAATGTCCATTTTTTATCGAAAAACTCTCTTAATTCATCCTCGTAATATTCGAAAAACGGACTGGAATTATATGCAGATGTAATAGCTTTCCAATGTTGTTCGTTCCATCTACCATGATACGCAATTCGTACATCTTTGATGGTAGTTTTACCTTTTTCGTACTTTTCAATCGGAATTGATAAATCCATCTTTCCGTTTGCGGTAGCTATAGTACATCGGTTTCTATAACTCTGTTTTACATAGCTTTCATGTTGTTCGAGAAGTACAGGAGACGAATTGGCAAGTATAGCATAATATTTAATCGGACCTAAATATGCTATGCTTATGCAATAGTTAAACTTCAACAAATCATGACTATCTGCTTGCATCTTTAAAGAAACGATTAAATCTGATTTTTCCGTTGAACCAGCCTTTATCTTTATCTAATGATAGCCAAACTAATACAGGTCGACCAACTATATGATCTTCAGGCACAAAACCCCAGTAACGAGAGTCTGCCGAATTATGACGATTATCACCCATCATCCAATAATAATCCATTTTGAATGTGTAGTGTTCTGTTTCAACATCGTTTATAAAAAACTTTCCGTCCTTTTCAACTAAAGTATTATGTTCATAAACACGGATAATTCTCTCATAGATAGGCAGATTGTATTTACTCAATTTCAGAGTAGCACCTTTTTTAGGAATGTAAATCGGTCCCATATTATCACGATTCCAGTCTTTGTTACCACCTAAAGGAAAGACATCGCCGCCCATTTCGTATGGCTCAATTGAAATTCTTTCAACACCTTGAATTTTCTTTATTTTCTCGAGCATGCTGTCGGTAAGAGGAAAATGATATATTGGTTTTGCAGGCTCCATTCCCAGATAAGCAATCAGATTGTATTCATACTGCGCATTTAGCATTGAGCGATCTTCTTTGCTGATACCAAGTTTTGTCAATGTTTCTGATGATAATACTCTACCATCGGTTTGGACGTAATAATTAAACTGAATACCGGAATGATTTTCTTGTGGTGTGTTGTTTACAAAAATTTTATTATTTCTGATCTCAAACATATCACCGGGTAAGCCTACACATCTTTTTACATAGTTTTCGCGGCGATCGACCGGACGATAAACGATTTCGCCATATTCATGTTTCTTAGCTCTTACAACTTTCCTTCCCGCATCCATAATTTCATCAATAGTAGGCGAATGTGATTGATTGGACATTCGCAGACTGTTATATCCTTCGTAATAGCAACTGATGTAATAATCCGGATTTTGCTTATTTACAGGTACCGTATCTCCGGTAGGGAAGTTAAATACTACAATATCATCCCTTTTTATTTCTGCAAAACCTTTCAGACGTTTGTATTCCCACTGAGGTTTTTCAAGGAATGATTTTGTGTTTATGACCGGAAATGTATGCTGAACAAGAGGAAATGACAGTGGAGTGTTAGGTACACGCGGACCATAACTTGCTTTGCTTACGAATAGAAAATCGCCCACTAATAAAGTCTTTTCTAAAGAAGAAGTTGGAATTTGATAGTTCTGAAACAGATATGTATTGATAAAATACACAGCCACCAATGCGAATACAATAGCATCCACCCATCCCATAATAGCAAGAAAAGTTTTGTTTTTCGACTTTTTCCACCAAGTCCAGGGGATAAACTTAGTTACAAATGCATCAAAAACAACCGGCAACAAGAGTAGCCACCAGAAATTTCCAACCCACACAATAAATAGTATATAAATAACACACCATATGAGCGCTTTAATCCATTGTTTAGGTGCTTTCGATAGACGATCTTTTAATGTTGATGATTGTTCTTGAGTCATGATTAATGATTATGAAGTTTTAAAATAATAAATTAGTCGAGTTTTACAACATCTCGCATATTATAAAAGCCTTTTTTACCAATGATAAACTCGGCTGCTATAACTGCACCTAATGCAAAACCTTCGCGACTTTTTGCATCATGCGTTATTGTTATAGTATCAACTAATGAGTCGTATTCAATAGTGTGAATACCAGGTACTTGTCCTTCACGGACAGATTTAATTGCAATATCTTGAGCATTTATTTCAGTCTCTTTCGACCAATTAGTTTTTCTATCGAGATTTTCTATTATTCCTTCTGCAAGGGTTATGGCTGTACCACTTGGAGCATCAAGTTTCTGAGTATGATGAACTTCTGTCATTTCTACATTATACTCAGGAAATTTATTCATCAGTTTAGCTAAAAACCTGTTGACTGACATGAAGATATTTACGCCTATATTATAATTTGAACTCCAGAATAGAGTGTATCCCTTTTCCGCTACTTCTTTTTTTATTTCGGGCAAGTGTTCAGTCCAGCCGGTAGTGCCACACACTATTGGAACACCAGCAGCAAATGATTTTCTGATATTCTCAAGTGCAACATGAGGTGCTGTAAATTCAATTGCTACATCAGCATTTTTAAAGTTTTCAGATTCAAAATCCGATAGATTATCTATGTCAATAATTGACACAATTTCATGTCCACGTTCATTAGCTATGCGTCCGATAATCTTACCCATTTTTCCATAGCCAATCAATGCAACTTTCATATTCTTCTAAAAAAATAGTTTGACAATTAATATTGATTTGTTCCCAATAATACCAAAGTACATGCTTCTTCGTATTCAATTCCTTTAGCTTTCAGAAGGCTTTGAAGCTCAGGGTTTTCAGTTCCCGGATTGAAAATAACACGCTTTGGTTTCAGTGATATAATATAATCGTAATAAACATGTTGATTTTGCGGACCAACATATAAAGTTACAGTATCGATATTTTCGAATTGTTTATGCTCAGTTTCTATAGTATGCTCAAAAATTGTATCAGGTCGAAGACCAACAAGTTTAATCTCATGACCATACTTTAACAGTTTTTCGGCAGCTTTGTACGAATACCGTTCAGGATTGCTGCTTGCACCAATTATTAATGTTCGTTTCATATATAAATAATATTTAATGTGCTAATATGCTAATATGCCAATATGCTAATATGTCAATATGCTAATGTGTCAATGTGTTAATGTATTAATGTTCAGACGCACAAATTGTGCGTCTCTACCAATTACTAATTACTAATTACCAATCACTAATCACCAATCACTAATCACCAATCACTAATCACCAATCACCAACTATATATTCATCCCATTAAATAAAAATCGAACACTTCAAATATTTCTTCTTTCGAAGCGGTTTGATTTATATTAATCTTTCCTACATCCGACAATAATGTGAAATTTATATCTTTTGATTCGTTCTTCTTGTCGTGAGTCATAAGTTCGTAAAGTGCCTCATAACCATCACAATCGAAGCTAAACATGCCATAATACTCCTTAGTCATATATTTCAGTCGCAGTAACTCATCTTTAGGAAAACCTAACTTCAAATGCGACAAATACAATTCACATAACAATCCCCACATTACAGCATATCCATGAAGAGCAGGACGTTTGACACGATACGAGAAAGTCTCGAAAGCATGAGCAAAAGTATGTCCGAGATTAAGAGCCTTACGCAAATGTTCTTCTTTAGGGTCTTGCTCCACAACTTTTTCCTTAATGCGGATACTACGTTCAACTAAAGGCGTTAAAGCTTCAAAATCAATATCTTCCAAATTGAATTTCAGTACGCTTTCCCATTCTTCCTGAGTGTCGATTAAAGCATGCTTCACCATTTCGGCATAACCAGAACGGATATTTTCAATATCGAGTGTTTTAAAAAAATCGACATAAATCAGCACAGAAGCAGCAGGATTAAAAGCCCCGATTTCATTTTTGAGACCTAAAAAGTTTATGCCTGTTTTGCCACCGGTTGCTGCATCAACAGCACCAAGCAGAGTAGTTGATATGTTGATATATTTAATTCCACGCTTAAAAGTAGAGGCAACAAACCCACCGATATCAGTAATCATACCGCCACCCAAATTAATCATCAGAGATTTACGTGTAGCATTATTTTCACTTAAATACTGCCATATCTTCACTGAAGATTCAATGTTTTTATTATCGTCTCCGGCAGGAATAGTTATAATATGAGCATTTTCTAATGACGGAATATCTTTAATAACAGGAAAACAGTATTTTAAAGAATTCTCGTCAGTCAGAATAAAAATATCAGTCCCTGAATAACCGGCTATGGCATTCTGAACATCATTTACTATATTTTTACTTATAATTGTACCTGATAAATCCATTTCTTATCTGATAATAGTCTGCGCTCTATCGGGTCCTACTGAAACAATTTTAACAGGAACACCAATTTCTTCTTCGATAAAAGCAAGATAAGCATTAAATTCTTCAGGAAACTCATCTTCAGTTTGCATGGAAGTCATATCAGTCTGCCAACCCGGAAGTTCAGCATAAACAGGTTCAACTTCACCTTCTATGGAGTACGGAAACTCCTCAATTTCAACTCCATCAATTTTATATGCCACACAAGCTTTAATAGTTTCAAAAGCATCCATTACGTCGCTTTTCATCATAATCAGTTGAGTAATACCATTAATCATCACAGCATATTTCAGAGCGACTAAGTCTATCCATCCACAGCGGCGCGGGCGACCGGTAACAGAACCAAACTCATTACCATTTTTCCTCATTAAATCGCCGGTTTCATCAAAAAGCTCGGTAGGAAACGGACCGCTTCCAACCCTTGTACAATATGCCTTGAAGATTCCGTAAACTTCGCCGATATTACGTGGCGCAACACCAAGTCCGGTACACGCACCTGCACAAATCGTATTCGATGATGTAACAAAAGGATATGAACCGAAATCAATATCGAGCATTGTACCTTGAGCACCCTCAGCCAATATTTTCTTATCTTCTTTTAATGCATTATTTATAACGTGTTCGCTGTCGATTAGTTCAAATTTTTTGATACATTCTATACCATCAAACCATTCTTTTTCTAATGATGCCAAGTCATATTCAAACTCATATTGAGCTAACATTTCTTTGTGGCGGGTGATAGCAGTTTTATATTTTTCATCGAAATTATGAAGAATATCGCCTACTCTTAAGCCGTTGCGACTAATTTTATCAGTATATGTAGGACCGATGCCTTTACCTGTAGTTCCAATTTTTCCTGTTCCTTTTGCAGATTCGGAAGCAAGGTCGAGTAATCTGTGAGTAGGTAAGATTAAATGAGCTTTTTTAGAAATTTTAAGTCGTTTGGTCAGTGGGTGTCCTGAAGCTTCCAATGCTTCCACTTCAGCTTTGAATAAAGCAGGATCGAGTACAACGCCATTACCGATAATATTTATCTTATTGCCTTGAAAAATACCGGAAGGAATTGAGCGCAATACATACTTTTTCTCTTCAAATTCAAGAGTATGCCCTGCATTTGGTCCGCCCTGAAATCTCGAAACAATATCATATTCCGGAGTTAATACATCAACTACTTTTCCTTTTCCTTCATCTCCCCATTGGAGTCCCAGTAAAACATCTACTTTCATTATTATTAGTTAAATTATTTGTTTCTGCATTTCTTACATTTCCCATAAATATAAAGGGAATAATGAGTGCTTTGAAAATTAGCAAATTCTTTAGCTTGAATTGCTTTTTTGATTTTTTTATCAGTAAATTCTTTGATTGCACCACAAATGATACACACCGAGTGATTATGAATGTGAGTGCCGATTGATTTTTCATATTGTGCAGAGAATCCATCAAATTGATGTTTGATGACCAAGCCTGCATTAGAGAGGAGATCAAGAGTGTTGTAAATTGTAGCTAAGCTCACTCGATATTCATTTTGCATGCTCTCGTATAAACCTTCAGCATCGAAATGACCATCGATAGAATATATCTTATCAAGGATTGCGTATCTTTCAGGTGTTTTCCTGTATTTACGCCTGTTTAGATAATCCGTGAGAATATTTGTAACTGATATATTTTCCTCTTTCATTGAAAATGATAAAACCTCACAAAGATACAGATTTTTTAAACATCATCAGTAATATATCCTAAAAATATTAATTCTTGACTGATAGTCTGATATATATGTTTTAGACTGCTAAGTTCTGAATCAGCATATACTTTAAAACTTTCGAATATATACATGGCTGTTTCTTCATCTTTTCTTGTAAATTTCGCACAACTTTGAGCTATTTTATTCATTAACACTACATCATCTAAAGAAAGTTGCGATGTAATAATCTCTTCAGTTATAGTTATAATATCTTCAAAAGTCAGTTTGTCGTATATCCATAAAGCTAATGTAAACCCAAATGTTTTTTGCTTAATATCATCAGAACTAATAAATTGCAAGCATATTTCAGATGCATAATCAAGATGCTGATACAGGTTTATGCAAGCCTGTTCAATTAATTCAATATTATCGCATTTCGACTGCCATTGAAGGGCTAATTCTTTGGTGAAAGTCTGCTCAGGTTGAAGTAATGTTGCCATTATCAAAGTTTCCCTGATGTTTGTCATCCACAGCCGTTGAGCCACATCATGATTTTTATCTGTTGTCTTCGCAATTTCTCTAAGTCTTATTATGCTGACACCGTAATTCTTTGCGTACACAATGCCATGATTTTTCATGGATGCAGAAACTTCGCCGTTCATTGAAAGAACTATCTGGCGTCTGATTTTAGAAATTTGTAAGTCTAAGGTCGGATCTGATAATATATATTTCATTGATTTTAATTGTAAATTATTGTTATATAAGTAAATAAGTTTAAAAGTTTAATTTTTTCAAAAACGTTTGCATATGAATTTTTACTGTATTATCTTTGCAGCGCAAATTATGGTGGTTATAGCTCAGTTGGTTAGAGCGTCGGATTGTGGTTCCGAAGGTCGCGGGTTCGAGCCCCGTTTTCCACCCTTTTTGGTTTATCGATAACCTCCAGCGCAGTATATAAGTCAACAAATTGATATCCCGCATTTTGCAGTTGACCAATCAAATCAGTTAGATATTTTTTATAAAACTTGTCTTTCCTTGCAGGATTAGAACCAAAACTAAATTGAAGTATATAGCCATTTAATCCGCTTGTTTGTTGTATATGTATAATTTTATTTAGTATTTCACGACTTGACACATAACTTTCTCTCATTTCAGGAAAAGTATAATCGGCATCTGAATAAGTCCCCGGAGTTGAACGTATCAAGTTGACGCCAACGCTTTTACACCATGCACTGATACTGTCTGTGTACAGTCCGAATGGCGGACTGAAAAATGGAGCTTCGTCTTTGTTGATACCTAATTTTTTTAAAGCATCATAATTCTCTTTCAAATCTTTCAAGAAGGTTTCTTTGCTGATTAAGCTAATATCGTTGCTTTTCCAATCGGTTAACTTATCATAATGATTAGTAGCAGGTCCGATTAGATACCCCGACTTATACAATTTTTTAATTTTTGATTGATTGGTTTTTTTTCTGATAAAGTCTCCTGAAAAGAAAAAAGATGCTTTAATCTTGTGTTTTTTAAGTGCTTTTACAATATTATTATAACCATCATTATATTCATGTCCGGTAAAAACTAAAACAATTTGCATCTTCTGAGGATTAAACTGTTGAATACCACCCTTTTCATAAATATTCAAATCGAAAAACCTCTTTTTATCGGCTGTAGCTTGCCTGCCTGCTATCAAATGAAGCAGAGAAGCAGTACCATCGATATTAGGTTGATTTGTAATATTATCATCTTTATTGTCGTGATATACAGCCCAATCTGTTTGATATTGCTCATCAGTTCCTTCGAAAATTTGCTCATTTAATTCTTTACCTTTCAAGCAATAATTATTGACCGCACCATTGACTAAAGCCCCTGCAGCAACCTGTTCAGATTCGAGATAAGTTAAAGCATGCGGATGTTTTGGTGTTTTACCATATTCAGGAATCTTTGTTACCATTGAAGTACCCCAAGGATTTGAGCCGAAAATCCAATCGAACAAGGCTTTCTCATAGTCGTTAAAGTCTTTGTTGCCGGTCATCTGACGGTAGGCGAAAAAGATATTATGTAGAGCTGTTATTTTGTTATTAGAATTCTCAGACAAATTAATACCTATTTTAAACGGATTATCTTTGGCAGTCAGAACCGACCGTTGAAGTGCAGTATGCAAGTTGTTTATAAAGTTCTTCTTGATAAGCGGATTTTCAATATTTCCAAGTAAGAAGGGACTCCAGTTTACATAAGGGTAAAACTGCAAAGCATTGTCGCAGGTTGCAAAAAGCCATAATGGTAGAGGTTCTGCTGCACCAAAACTCAGCGCATCTTTTAAATAATCAGAATCGAAAGTCATTAAATACATTTGAGTTGCAGCCAATTGCATGTCATCCTGCCAGTTTTCTTCTTGAAAGTCATTGTTAATAACAGACTTATGTTTGTTTTGAGAAATACTGTTTTTTATGTGCTTATAAATATCAATAGCTTTATCTCTAAACACTTCTTCGAGCTTAGGATAATAAAATTTGACAACATCAGTAGCAAGAGCAAATGTAGAAACTAATTTGCCTGCTACAGCAATATCAACAGTTTCACCATTAATATTAAGAAGCCAGTCTAAACCCCATTTAGCTTCATCTATAATGTCAGGTATGCCGTTTGACTGTAATGTGCCGTCTTCATCATATTTATCTTCGAAAACATCAGGATATTTATAATATGTATAAAGAAGCTGATAAGTTACGGAAGCATTAACAGAAGCACTTCTATTCTTGTTTGAAGCATCATACCACCATCCGCCGGACACCTCTTTGCCAAACCGCTGTGATCGTAAATAATCAATCAATTTATTTGAAGTGTTAATGTATATATTATTGTTTATAAATAGGTTAGGGGAGTAAATACCTGATGCTTTAATATAAAAAACACCTTCCTTATTAAATGAGCTAAAATCAAGAATATATATGCTGTTAAATTTATCAAAACTGCCCCAAGGCTCAATTGTTTTAAACACGGCTTGAACATCATTAGTTAAAGCATCATGTATCGAAAATTCTTTGATTTCAATAGAAGTTTCACTTATTAAGACAGCCTTTTTTGAGTCTTCAGGTAGATAGCCTAAGTTATTAATTCTGATTTTACTAACAGAACTGAACAATTGTATTGAAGTAATCAGCAGAATAATTATCAGAGATATTTGTCTTTTTATCATAAAAAAAGTATTTGAGGCAAATTTAGATAAATATGATATAAAATACAAATGTAGAAAAATCTAAAAAAAAATATTACTTTTGCAGATTGAAAAGAAACTTAAAAGGGAAAGATACATTGCATTAAACGAACATGACAATGAATCGACTAATGAAAATTAGATTATTATATTTTTTTAGTATAAACCGCTGATGTTCTGATTAGAGTTTAGAGTTAGGAGTTTGGAGTTTGGAGTATGGAGAGTTTAGAATATAGAGTTTGGAGTCAATAGATAGCTTTAACTCAAAACTCAAAACTCAAAACTATTGACTATAGATCATATTGGCACATTAGCATATTAGCACATTATTTACATATGAAAGTATTAAAATTCGGCGGAACATCCGTAGGTTCTGCTCCTCGAATTAAAGAAGTGGCAAAATTAATTTGTGATGGCACGCAGAAAATTGTAGTATTATCTGCTATGTCAGGCACAACAAATAGTTTAGTTGAGATAGCCGATTATTTTTACAAGAAAAATCCGGCAGGAGCTTTAGAGAAAATTAATATGTTGGAACATAAATATGAAAATGTTGTTGACGAATTATATTCAAATCCAAAATCTAAGGCAGATGCAACTGAATTGATAAAGCGTCATTTTGAATATTTACGTACTTTCTCAAAAGCTGTTTTCACAATTTTCGAAGAAAAGGCTATTCTTGCTCAAGGTGAGTTGATTTCCACAGGTATGTTTCAAATTTATATGGAAGAAATTGGTGAGAGTTCTGTGTTATTGCCGGCTTTGGAATATATGAGAATTGATAAAAATTCAGAACCTGATACTGCTTTTATTGCTGAAAACTTAGCAAAACAATTGGAAACTAATCCGGGCAAGACTTATTATATCACTCAGGGTTATATTTGTAGAAATTTCTATGGTGAAATTGATAATCTACAAAGAGGAGGTAGCGATTATACCGCTTCTTTGATTGGAGCTGCCGTAAAAGCTAAGGAAATCCAGATTTGGACTGATATAGACGGAATGCATAATAACGATCCACGCATAGTAGATGGCACTAAGCCTGTTCCGTTTCTTAATTTCGAAGAAGCTGCCGAACTTGCATATTTTGGAGCTAAAATCCTTCATCCTACATGTATCTTACCGGCTAAATTGAATAATATTCCGGTACGATTACTTAATACAATGGATCCTAATGCTCACGGTACGCTTATTTCTTCCAAAATTAATAAGTCGAATATTCAGGCAGTTGCAGCAAAAGATGGTATTACAGCTATAAAAATTAAATCGGGTAGAATGCTGCTTGCTTATGGATTTTTAAGAAAAGTATTTGAAATATTTGAATCTTATCAAACACCGATTGATATGGTAACTACTTCAGAAGTAGGAGTTTCGGTAACTATGGATAATAAGAAAAATCTGACTGAAATAGTTGATAATCTTAAAAAATTGGGTACTGTAACCGTTGATGAAGACATGGTTATCATATGTGTTGTTGGTGAATTACAGCCTGAGAATGTTGGATTCCAAGCAAGAGCAGTTAATGCGCTGAAGGATATTCCTGTACGTATGATTTCATATGGCGGCAGTAATTATAATGTGTCTTTCTTAGTTAATGCATCAGATAAAAATGCAGCGCTTAGAGCGTTAAGTGCTTCTTTGTTTTAATTAAGATATTGGATATCTCCCATATAAGGCATATAAGATACAGATAAGTGAAACTAAACTTATATGTACCTGATATGCCTTTTTTGTTTAATTATATATGATTTTAAAGATGATAAAAGCAAAATACCCTATAGGAAAGTTTAAAGAAATTGAGACACCATTTTATTATTATGATTTGGATGTTCTGAATAAAACTCTATCTGAAATTAGTCGAAATATTGCTAATTTACCTTTTGAGGTGCATTATGCTTTAAAAGCTAATGTAAATCCTGAAATTTTGAGAATTATAAAGGATGCAGGCATGGGCGCCGATTGTGTGAGTGGTGGTGAACTGCAAGCTGCTTTTGATGCAGGATTTCCTTCTGAGAAGATTGTATTTGCAGGTGTAGGTAAAGCCGATTGGGAAATAAATCTCGGACTTGATAATAATATCTTCTGTTTTAATGTAGAGTCGATACCTGAACTTGAAGTTATCGACGAACTTGCATCTAAAAAAGGAAAAATTGCTAAAGTTGCTTTGAGGATTAATCCAAATGTAAGTGCAAATACTCATCATTATATAACTACAGGTTTAAATGAAAATAAGTTTGGTATTAACCTGTCGGAACTTGACAAAGTTATTCGGTTAGTTAAAACTCTACAAAACATTCAACTCATTGGTATTCACTTTCATATAGGTTCACAGATAACAGATATTTCACCATATAAGGATCTTTGTGCTAAGGTTAATGAGCTGGAAGATTATTTTGTGCAGAATGGTATCAAGCTTGAAAATATTAATGTAGGAGGTGGGTTAGGAGTTGATTATGAGCATCCCAATCATTTCCCTCTTCCTGATTTTGAGTCGTATTTTAAAGTGTTTCGTGATAATCTTAAATTACGCGAAGGACAGATATTACATTTCGAATTAGGAAGATCTATAGTAGCACAATGTGGCAGCCTGATATCAAGAGTTTTATATGTAAAAGAAGGTACGTCAAAGAAGTTTGTTATTTTAGATGCAGGCTTTACCGATTTAATTCGTCCTGCTTTATATCAGGCATATCACAGAATTGAAAATCTCACATCAGAAGATGCAGAGCAAGAATATGATGTAGTCGGACCAATATGTGAATCGTCGGATGTGTTTAGCAAAGGTTATTCTATGAACGGCACCAAACGAGGTGATCTGATTGCTTTTCGCACTGCCGGAGCATATGGCGAAATTATGGCTTCTCAATATAATTTGAGAAAGCTGCCAAAAGCTTATACTTCAGATGATTTAGGAGAGGTATGAAAATAAACCGTTTCGTTATTTGTAGATAATCGGTATTTAAGTAAGCTTCTTATCCCACTTGAGATAAGAAGCTTTTTTAATTAAATCTTAATCTTTAAATTTTGCACTTAGATATTCTCTGTTCAGTCTTGCAATATGAGATATTGAGATACCTTTAGGACATTCTGCTTCGCAAGCTCCTGTGTTTGTGCAATTACCGAAACCTAATTCATCCATTTTTGATACCATAGCTTTTGCACGGGCTGCTCGTTCAACCTGACCTTGTGGAAGCAATGCAAATTGACTGACTTTAGCTGCTACAAACAACATTGCCGAACCATTTTTGCAGGCTGCAACACATGCACCACAACCTATACATGCTGCTGCATCCATAGCTTCCTCTGCGTTTGGCTTTGGAATCGGTATTGCGTTGCCATCAGGGATTCCTCCGGTGTTGACTGATACATAACCTCCGGCTTGAATGATTTTGTCGAATGCACCTCTGTTTACTATCAGATCTTTTATTACAGGGAATCCTGTGGAGCGCCATGGTTCAACTGTGATAGTGTCGCCATCCTTAAATCTGCGCATATGAAGCTGACAAGTAGTGGTTTCGCTATCTAAGCCGTGTGGGTGACCGTTAATATATAATCCGCACATACCACAAATGCCTTCGCGACAATCATGATCGAATGCTATAGGTTCTTTACGTTCACTTATCAGACGTTCGTTAAGTACGTCTAACATTTCAAGAAAAGAACTGTCGATAGAAATATTATCTAATTTATAAGTCTCGAATTTACCTTTAACTTTCGGACCGGCTTGACGCCATACTTTTAGCGTTATATTTATATTTTTTTCCATGATTTCTTTATGCTTTGTAATTTCGTTGTTGACGCTGTATAAACTCATATTCCAGCATTTCTTTAAATAATGTAGGTTCTTCACCCTCTCCGTTATATTTCCAGCAAGAAGCAAAAGCAAAGTCTTCGTCGTTTCTTAATGCTTCACCTTCTTCTGTCTGATATTCTTCTCTGAAATGACCACCGCAAGATTCTTCTCTCAAAAGTGCATCTCTTGCCATAAGTTCGCCAATCTCAATGAAATCAGCTAAACGAAGTGCTTTGTCAAGTTCATTATTCAAATCTTCTGCTTTACCCGGTACGAATACATTGCTCCAAAACTCTTTACGAATTTCTTGAATTCTTTCTAAAGCATGTACCAATCCTTCTTTGTTTCTTCCCATACCAACGAAATCCCACATAACTAAGCCTAATTCGCGATGTATCGAGTCGACCGAACGTTTACCTTGAATAGACATAATTCTTTTGATTTTGTCTGATATTTGATTTTCAGCTTCTTCAAACTCCGGTAAATCAGTACTGAAACGTGGTACCCTGATTTGATCTGCCAAATAGTTTTGGATAGTGTATGGAAGAATGAAGTAACCATCAGCTAATCCTTGCATCAAAGCTGAAGCTCCAAGTCGGTTTGCACCATGATCTGAGAAGTTAGCTTCACCTATGCAGAATAAACCTTGTACGGTTGTCATAAGTTCATAATCAACCCAGATTCCACCCATTGTGTAATGGATAGCAGGATAAATCATCATAGGTGTTCTATAAGGATTATCATCAACGATTTTTTCGTACATCTGGAACAAGTTACCGTAACGAGCACGAACTACATCTTCTCCAAGACGTTTGATAGCATCTTCAAAGTCGAGATAAACTGCAAGTCCTGTGTTACCGACACCATAACCGGCATCACATCTTTCTTTTGATGCACGTGAAGCAACGTCACGAGGCACTAAGTTACCAAATGCAGGATAACGTCTTTCTAAGAAATAATCTCTATCTTCATCTTTTAAATCGGTAGGTTTTAGTTTACCTTGACGAATAGCCTCAGCATCTTCTTTTTTCTTTGGAACCCAGATTCTACCGTCATTACGAAGCGATTCCGACATCAATGTAAGTTTTGATTGAAACTCGCCATGAACGGGGATACATGTAGGGTGAATTTGTGCAAATGCAGGATTTGCGAAAAATGCTCCTTTTTTGTACATCTGAATAGCAGCCGAACCGTTACTTGCCATTGCGTTGGTAGAAAGGAAGAAAGCATTGCCATAACCTCCGGTGCCAACCACTACAGCATGAGCCGAAAATCTCTCGGTTTTGCCGGTTACCAAGTTGCGAGCAATAATTCCTCTGGCACGACCATCAATTACAACAACATCGAGCATTTCGTATCGTGCATATAGTTTTACTGTACCTTTACCAACTTGGCGACTTAATGCAGAATATGCACCTAAGAGCAATTGTTGACCGGTTTGTCCACGTGCGTAAAAAGTACGAGACACCTGTGCGCCTCCAAAAGAACGATTATCTAACAACCCGCCATATTCACGTGCAAAAGGAACTCCTTGTGCAACACATTGGTCGATAATGCTGTTTGAAACCTCAGCTAAACGATATACGTTTGCTTCACGAGCACGATAATCGCCACCTTTAATAGTATCATAAAATAAACGATATACAGAGTCGCCATCGTTTTGATAGTTTTTTGCAGCATTTATACCACCTTGTGCAGCAATCGAGTGAGCACGGCGTGGAGAGTCCTGAATGCAGAAGTTTAGTACGTTAAAGCCAAGTTCGGCTAACGAAGCAGCAGCAGATGCGCCGGCTAAACCTGTACCTACAACGATTACATCTAATCTACGTTTGTTAGCAGGGTTAACTAACTTCTGATGTGCTTTATAACTTGTCCATTTCTCTGCTAAAGGACCTTTTGGTATTTTTGCATCAATTATAGGAGCTTCTGTTTGAGAAGTTTCTTGTTTCTTAGCCATGATTTAAATATTTAGAAATGGATTATAAGTTGAATTTACTGAAAATAACGGACCGGCTTCCAATAAACCGCAAATTGGAATTGAAATAAACAATAAAATAATTATCGTTGCAAGAATATTGGAAATTGTTTTTAATCTTGGCAGCCATGTTTTATTATTTAATCCCATCGATTGGAAAAGACTCCATATACCATGAGTTAAATGAAACCATAGTGCAACCAACCATACAATATATAAAACTGAATATAAAGGCTGACTAAAGTAATGTTGTACCCAATGAGCACCTTTCGCAGCATACTTTACTAATTCTTCATCAGTTTGAGCACCCATATTGTGCATTAATTCAACTAATTGCATCTTACTCCAAAATTGGAATAAATGAAGAATCATAAAGCCTAAAATCACTATTCCAAGTACAAGCATATTTTGAGATGCCCAGCTTACACCTTTTTGCCTGGATGTAACTGCATAGCTATTATTGCCTCGTGCTTTTAGATTTTGGAAAGTAAGAATAAAAGCATAAAAAATATGTACTATAAACCCTAATCCCAGAACCATAGATGCTGCAACGGCATACCAATTAGCACCCAAAAAGGCACAAATAGCATCGTAAGCATAAGGATTAATGATAGCCACAAAATTCATAATGCTGTGAAACAGCAAGAATATTACTAAGAAAGCTCCTGTAATACTCATGATTAGTTTTCTCCCTATGGAGGAATCAATTAGCCACATAATATTCGTTTTATTGTTTTGATTTAATTAATTTACAGATTTATAGATAGTTATTTATCTAAAAATGTCATTTTCAAAGAAACGCAAAAATAGTCATTTCATCTCTAAAAAACAAACCATTAAAGAATTAAATCTTTATTTAGAATCATTCAACAACTTCACCTATCAAAGTTGCTGATGAAGCTGAAAGAATACGTACTTTTATAAACTCTCCGATTCGTCTTCCTTCTCTTGGAAATATCACCACTTTATTTTGTGATGTTCTGCCAAATAGCTGTTCATTAGAGCGTTTGGAGAAGCCTTCAACTAAAACTTCGTATACTCTTCCTATTTCTTCCTGGTTGCTTTTATTTGTTATCTCGTTTTGTAATGATATAATATCATTCAATCTTCTTAGTTTAATTTCTTCAGGCACATTGTCTAACATCCTTTTTGCTGCAATAGTTCCGGGTCTTTCAGAGTATTTAAACATAAACGCCTGATCGAATTTCACTCTTCGCATTAAATCTAATGTATCCTGGTGATCTTCTTCGGTTTCGTCACAAAATCCGCAGAATATATCTGTACCTATCGAACAATCGGGTATTAATCTCCTGATTGTGTCGACACGGTCGAAATACCATTCACGAGTGTATTTTCTGTTCATCAGTTTTAATATCTTATTACTACCTGATTGAACAGGTAAATGTATGAACCTGCATATATTCGAATATTTAGCTATGACTTCAATTGTTTCATCGCTCATATCTTTTGGGTGCGGACTGGTAAATCTTATTCTCATATCAGGAAAAGCTTCTGCTACAATTTGCAGCAATTCAGGGAAATACACTATTTTTCCATCATGCTCGTATTTATATGAGTTGACAGTCTGACCAAGCAATGTAACTTCTTTATAATTTTTATCCTCAAGGTCTTTTATTTCTCTTAAAATACTTTCGACGTCGCGACTTCTTTCTCTTCCTCTGGTGTAAGGAACTACGCAATACGTACAGAATTTATCACAACCACGCATTATAGTTACAAATCCTGATATTGACGCACCTATTCGTGTCGGCATCACATCTTTATATGTTTCAGTTTTCGATAGCTCAACATTTATAGCCTTTTCTCCGCTTTCAACTGAATTTATAAGATTAGGAATATCGAGATAAGCATCAGGTCCAACCACCAAATCAACACCATGCTCCTGAATCAACTGCTCTTTCACTCTTTCAGCCATACATCCGATTACGCCAATTACCATATTCTTCTTTCTTCGTTTCAAAGAATGATAATATCGAAGACGTTGATATATTTTCTGTTCGGCATTATCTCTTACCGAACATGTGTTTACAAAAATTGCATCGGCTTCGGTTATGTTTTGTGTTAAACCGTAGCCATCCATCTCCATTATGGATGCAACAACTTCACTATCGGCTACATTCATCTGGCAGCCGTAAGTCTCAATAAATAGCTTTTTGTCGTTAATCGCAGATTTAGAGTCCGCTGTAACAACATTTGTTTCTTCTTTCTTCATTATATTTTGTTGAATATTTAAAATCGCTGCAAAGTTAGTTTATATTGATTAAATATTGAAACAATGATATATTTGATAATGTTTATATACTGTGTTTTTATTTAAAGTCATCTTGACTTTTTACATTAACCGACTGTGACTGTAGAGGAGATCCCTCACTTCGCGTTATCCAGCCCACTACGGCTATAGAGGAGTTCCCTCAGTCG